>OLRY01000253.1_pt1 | contig 76746 bp, 58 predicted proteins | sample 1672541 | NCBI WGS metagenome assembly OLRY01 (sample SAMEA3136697, study PRJEB25190) | human gut metagenome | biome: human gut; feature: human-associated habitat; material: faeces | place: Austria | collected 2013 | reverse complement strand
GTATAGGTTAAATCTGTTTCGTAGGGCGGGCTGCCCTCACCCCGCCGTTTTCCAAACCATTTGCACATACCTTACTGTAGGGTGGCTGATAGTTCACAATTACGTCAATTTTCCATTCTCCATTATCCATTCTCAATTATTTAACCCGAAAAATCCCATATCCATTGACGCAATCATTCGATTGCGCCTTTTTTGTTGCAAGCTCGACAATTTTATGCTAATATTTAGTTAGATTAACGAACTAACGGAGGGACAGCGCGAACATGGAAGACGCAGAGCAGCTCAATTCCTTTCTGGTCGATGTGTTCGGCCGGATCAATAAAATCGAAGAACGCGCCATGGCGGGCGGACTGGGCAGCGCGGTGTCCATCACCGAAATCCATATCATCGAGAAGATCGGTGACAGGGAACCTGTGCGTATGAGCGAGGTTGCCAGGTCAATCGGCGTAACACTGGCTACGCTGACGGTTGCGTGCGACAAGCTGGTCGCCAAGGGACTGGTGCGCCGTGTGCGCAGCCAGGAGGACCGCCGCGTTGTCAATATCATGCTCACCGACAAGGGCAGGGCCGCCTACGAGTACCACAAGGACTTTCACGAGCGTATGATCGCGTCTTTGGTGGACACGCTCTCGCCAGAGCAGACCGCGCTTCTGGTGCAGAGCCTAGAGAAACTGCAGGATTTCTTCCGCCACGAGGAAGCAGCCGTGGAGGGAGAAACCAATGGATAATCTGATATTCTGTCTGAATGCCACCGTGCCGATTTTTGCGATCATCGTGCTTGGCCGCTGGCTGCGCAGCAAAAACTTTTTCACCAAGCAGACGCTGACCGACATTGACCGTCTGTCGTTCAAGGTGCTGCTGCCGATCCTGCTGTTCCGCGATATTGCACAGGGACGCATCACCGAGCAGTTCGACCCCGTGTTTTTCTTTTTCTGTGCGGGTGCGACAACGGTGTATTTTTTTGCCGTCTGGATCGGCGCGTCCCTCTTTCTTAAAGATAAGAGTATGGTGGGCGCGTTCACACAGGGCGCTTTCCGCGGCTCGCAGGCGATACTGGGTGTGGCCTTTGTGCAGAATCTGTACGGCAATGCCGGTCTTGTGCCGCTGATGATCGTGGCAAGCGTGCCGCTGTACAACATCTTTTCGGTGCTGGTGCTGACTGTCACCGCGCCGGACGCACAGCAGGCGGACCACCGCGGCCTGGTCGGCAAAACGCTGCGCGGTATCATCACCAACCCGATCATACTGGGTATTTTCGCGGGTCTGCCGTTCTCGCTCCTGGCAATCGACTTTCCGCCGATGCTGGACAAGGGTCTGTCCATGCTGGGCAACTGCGCAACGCCTATGGCGCTGCTGAGTATCGGCGCAGGCTTTGAGGGCGCAAAGGCCATCAAAAAGCTCGGCCCGACCTGTGCAGCCGTGTTTATCAAGCTGGTGCTGCTGAGTGCTATCTTTCTGCCGATGGGCGTGGCGCTCGGCTTCCGCGAGCAGACACTGGTGGCTATCGTCATCCTGTGCGGTGCGCCGAGCACAGCCTCCGGTTATGTTATGGCGAAAAATATGGGCGGCGATCATGTTTTGTCATCGTCGATCATTGTGCTCAGCACGGCGCTGAGTGCGGTTACGCTGACATTGACGCTGTTCATTCTGCGTTCGATGGCGCTTATTTAACGTAAGTTTTTCGCCTTCGAGGCGAGGGGAACGCCTACCCGGCGGGGGCACAAGAGGGATGGACACCAAGGTTTCCACCCCTCTTGTGAATCTCCCCGTTTCCTCTTAGCACGGCGGCTATCAGAGAACTGAGACTATGGGGGAACGGCCGTACTGTTCATCTTCCGTAGGGGCGGCCAATGGCCGCCCATTTCTCAACCGCAGATGCTCAAGCTGTTTTCTGACTGCTACACAGATCGGCGACTCTACGCTGGGTGCGGCATAACAGTGCCGCACGAATCGTTAGCGCGTTATTATAGACAGCACCTGCGGATACAATTCGCAGATATAGATTTACATTTCAACGTAGGAACTGTCCGTAACAACGTGCAAAAAGTTTGCGCGACACTGTTATCCCCAGGGGACCCTCTCTTGCTCTTCGGGCAATCACCTTGTGTCGCGCCTGCTGAAAGTAGCCGGTCTGTGTAGCAGTAAACTATCCGGGAACTGCGAGTATTTTACGAAACAAACGCAAGAGTAACCCGACTGCCGTATCCCTATTTTCGCAGCGGTCGCCGGTCTCTGGTCTGCGCCAGACTATGACAGGAAACGGGTGATTCACAAGAGGGTAGAAACCTTGGTGTCTACCCTCTTGTGCGCCCGCGCGGCGTCAGCGCAGATTTCGTTCGCTTCGCAAGCGATAACTCATATAATCAGCACAGATTTTGCAAAAGACGCAAAGAAAGGAGCCTCCGGCCATGCTGACTTACCATCTCACACCGCACACCGACCAGCCGCTCTACGAGCAGCTCTACCACGCTGTCCGCGCGGACATCATGTCCGGCGCCTTGCCCGGCGGCACGCGCCTGCCGAGCAAACGCCAGCTGGCGGCCAATCTGCGCGTCAGCCAGATCACCGTGGAAACCGCTTACGGTCAGCTTGCCGCCGAAGGCTACATCGCCTCTGCGCCAAGGCGCGGCTACTTTGTGCAGGAGCAGCTTGCCGTGCCGGTCTCCGAGCCGCAGGAGCCATTTGCACCGCCTTTGCCGCCGATTTCCGCCTCTGAGGAGACCTATCCTTACGATTTTCGCACGGATTTTGTCGATAACGGCTGCTTTCCGTTCTCCACATGGGCGCGGCTGTCGCGCAGTGTGCTGAGCGAATACTCGAGTGCGCTGCTCCGTGCGACCGATCCATGCGGCGCGGCGGAACTTCGAGAGGAGATCGTGCGCTACCTGCACGACTTCCGCGGCATCAATGTCTCGCCGGACAACATCCTCATCGGCGCAGGCTCGGAGTATCTGATGCACCTTGTCATTCAGCTGCTCGGCCGCGACCGCGTGTACGCGCTCGAGAACCCCGGCTACCGTAAGCTGTATCAGATTTTCGCAGTGAACGGTGTGACCGTGCGTCCGACACCGCTGGACAAGCACGGTCTGCGTGCTGACGCGCTGGCCGCGAGTGACGCATCGGTGGTATACCTTACGCCGTCGCACCATTTCCCGCTGGGCACGGTTATGACGGCTGCCCGCCGACTGGAAATCCTCCGCTGGGCGTCGGAAGCGCCCGACCGCTACATCATCGAGGATGATTATGACAGCGAATTCCGCTACGCCTCCCGCCCGATTCCGGCGTTAGGCGAGCTGGATCGGACAGGCCGTGTCGTGTACGTCAACACCTTTGCGAAAAGCCTTGCCCCCGGACTGCGCATCGGCTATCTGGTGCTGCCGAATGCGCTGATGGCGCGCTATCGCGAACGGTTTTCGCGGTACTCGTCTACCGTGCCGAGCTTTGACCAGCACACGCTGGCGGCCTTCATGCACACCGGCGGCTTCGAGCGGCACATCAGCCGCAGCCGCAAGGTCTATCAGGCACGCCGCGACGCGCTCATGGCTGCGCTTGACCGCGAGCTGGCCGACCTGCCGCATGAGGTCTCGCGCTCGGAAGCCGGTCTGCACCTGCTGCTGCACATGCGCAACGGCATGCTCGAGCACGAACTTATTGAGCGCGCAAAGGCGTCCGGTGTGCGCGTTTACCCGCTTTCGGCGTACTATACGCCGCCGGTCAAGCCGCCGCGAGCAACACTCGTGCTCGGCTATGCCGGTCTGACCGAACAGCAGATCGACGAGGCGGCAAAGCTGCTCAAGCAAGCGTGGACAAAATAAATGCAACCCGAAGTGCGATAAATTTCTGCGAAAATTTGTAGCACTTCGGGTTTTTATTTCGTATTACCGGTGAAAGGAGGATGGAGCATGACCGCAAAACACCCGAACAACTCGTCAGCGTCTACGGTGACATGGTATACCGATTGGCGTATGCACAGACGCGCAGCCGTCACGATGCGGACGATATTTTTCAGGAGGTCTTTCTCCAGACCGTGCGTAAACGACCGGTTTTCGACAGTGTGGAGCACGAAAAGGCATGGCTGCTGCGGGTGACGCTCAACTGCCTGAAAAGCCACTGGCGCATGGCATGGCGGCGGCACGACACACCGCTCGATGACCGCATTCCGTTTCCCGAGCCGGAGGACAGCGCACTGGATGAAGCTCTGCGGCGGCTGACGCCTAAGTACCGCGCGGCAGTGCATTTATTCTACTACGAGGGTTACACCGCAGAGGAGATTGCGCGCATGAGCGGGGAAAAACCGTCCGCGATACGTACACGGCTGACACGCGCACGGGCACAGCTGCGCGAATTGATGAAAGGAGAGCTGGACGATGGATTTTCACAAGCAGTACCGCGGCATGAATGAGAATATCACGCCGAGCGACGCACTGGTGCAGCAGACAATCGCCAAAATGGAGAGCGGCAGGCCGCACAGAGCGCGAAAACCGCTCAAGATCATCCTTGCGGTTGCGGCGGCACTGGCCTGCGTGAGCACCGCCGTAGCCGCCAATCAGGAGGCGGTTCTGCGGGTGCTGTACCAAATCGCGCCCGGCATGGCGGAGTACCTGCAGCCGGTCGGGCAGGTCTGCGAGGACCGGGGCGTCAAGTTGGAGGTCGTTTCGGCGGACGTGGAAGGCAGCACGGCAAAGGTGTATTTGTCGCTGACCGACACCACGGGCAGCCTGTTCGGCGATGCCTCACCGGATATGTATGACAGCTGGTCGCTTGACTACGCCGGTTTTGGTCGTGGAGCACGTTCCTATGGCTGCTCAACGCTCGATTACGACCCGAATACGCATACCGCAACCTATTTTCTGCAGATTGATGATTTGAATGGCAAACATATTCCGGCAGGTGCATTCCGGTTTTCGTTCAATCAGCTTCTCATCGGCAGAGAAAAGCAGGAAGGTGTTCCGGTAACGGCGGATTTGTCTGTTGTGCCGAAAAGCGCACCGACCGAGAACCATGCAATCAACGGTTACGGTACAATGAATCCGGATGCGCTGGGTGACATGGATTCGTATGATTTTCTTGTTCCGCAGGGCACTTTGTGGCAAAGCGAAAACGGTATATGCGCACTGATTGCCGCTGGATGGCGAAATGGAGAACTGCATTTGCATTATCGCACAGATGGTTCGCTGACGCTGGGTAATCACGCAGATTTTTCCACCGTGCACCTTGCAGACGGCACGGAATTGATGTGCGATTACACGGTAACCTACAAGGATTTTGACAACGACACCGACTACACCGAGTACGTTTTCCCGATGGCATACGAGGATGTTGCCGGCTGTACACTTACCGGTGATCTCTATACCGCAAGCAACCTGATGGACGGCAGATGGGCAGTTTCCTTTCGGCTGACGCAGTAACGCAACATGAGGACATATCCGATGGATATGTCCTCATGTTTTATCCTTTTTCTTCACCGAATGCGCGAACACAACGGATTGATCACCGAATTTCTGCCGCAGTGCGTCAACCGTCTGGTCGAGCTTATGCTGGCGGTCGCGCTTTTGGATATCCTCGGCGGCATCAAACAACGAAAGCTGCTCGCACGACTGATTTTCCGGCAGCAGATTGGCAGCCGTGACCGACAGCAGGCGCACCGGCTTGTCCATCGGCCAGTGCCCGAGCAGCAGCTGCATGGACAGATCGATGAGCGTCCGCGTGGAGTTGGTCGGCCGCTCAAGCGTTACCTGTCGTGAGCGGTTGTGAAATTCCGGGTCGCGGATGCCGAGCTGCACAGTCTGGCACACCATGCCGCGTTTTCGCAAACGTCTGCCGACATTGTCGCACAGCGCCGTAATGCCCATGCGGCATTCGTCCGCGCCGAGCAGATTGTGCGCGAACGTCATGCTGTTGCCGACCGATTTGACCTCTCGTTCGGCGTAAAACGAGCGCACAGGCTCATCGTCCTCGCCTCTGGCGTAACGCAGCAGAAGATCGCCGTTTTTGCCCAGAATGCTGTGGATAAACGCCGGATCGCAGGCGGCAAGCTCGCCGATCGTGCGCACGCCCAGTCGGTTCAGCCGGTCGCTGGCGCGTTTGCCGACATACAGGAGTGTGTTCGCGGGCAAGGTCCACACGCGCTGTTTGAAATTTTCGCGCGAGAAGACCGTCGTGCCGTCCGGCTTTTTGTAATCGCTGCCGAGCTTGGCGAACGCGCGGTTGAACGACACGCCGACCGAGATGGTCAGTCCGACCTCCTCGCGCATGCGGCGGCGCAGCTCGTCTGCAATATGCTCGCCGGAGCCGAACAGGTGCATCGAGCCGGTGACATCAAGGAAGGATTCGTCAATGCCGAACGGATCGACAAGATCGGTGTACTGTAGGTACAGCTCATTGCATTTGCGCGAAAACTTCACATATTCGCTCCGATGCGGTGCTACCAGCCGTAAATCCGGGCATTTCCGTTTCGCCTGCCAGATGGTCTCGGCAGTTTGTACGCCGAAGGCTTTGGCCTTCTCGTTCTTGGCGAGAATGATGCCGTGGCGGCTCTCCGGATCACCGCAGACCGCAGTCGGACCATCGGCGAGCGACGGGTCGAGCAGCGTTTCCACACTCGCAAAAAACGAGTTGCAGTCGCAGTGCAGAATGGTTCTGTCCATCGGTCATCATCTCCTTTCGAACGAATGTTTGCATTGTATAACTGCATTATATCCGAAAAAAATGTGCTTGACAAGTGGGAGAATGAGGTGCATACTGTATTTGCAAGCAAGGGTGCCGTGATGAGCGGCTGAGAGGGCGAGAGCCTAACCTTTTGAACCTGTTGGTTAGCACCATCGTAGGGAAGCTGTCGCATATACTTGAAATTTTAATGCTCCGGTTTTACCACATGGTGAGACCGGAGCATTTTTTCTTGCAGAAAAGAGGATATTTGCATGAAAGTAAACGGTAACGAACGCGCTGTTCCCGCAGAAGGAACCGTACTGGCACTGCTGAAGGAGCTGGGTCACGACCCGCAGCGTGTGGCTGTCGAGAAGAACGGCACCATCATTCCGCGCGCGCAGTTCGCGGAAGAGAAGCTGACCGATGCAGACCATCTGGAAGTCGTATGCTTCGTGGGCGGCGGCTGATACCCTTCGCACCAAACCACAGTTTGGCGCGAAGGGGACATACTGCGTAAAACGCGGCTATATCCCAAAGAGATTTGCGCGCCGCGAGCGGCACACAAATTTTTTACTGGTATGAAAACCAAGATACAAGCTCCCGGTTTTCATAGAAATTGCAATGCAATTTCTTTCCGATTAAATGCACGCTGCGCGTGATTACAGGAGAAAAATCATGATTTTAACCAAAGAACAACTGCATGACGCACTGGTGGAGCGCCACGGCGCGGATATTCAGGCTAAGCTGGACAAGGCGTGTGTCGGCATTGCGGGCCTGGGCGGGCTTGGCTCCAACCTTGCGATTTTTCTGGCGCGGCTGGGTGTCGGTCATCTTATCCTCGTGGATTTCGATGTGGTGGACATCACCAACCTCAACCGTCAGCATTACACGATGAAAGACCTCGGCATTCCGAAAACGCTCGCACTTGTTGAGCAGCTTGAGGCCATCAATCCCTATCTTACCTACGAGACCTACACCGAGCGGGTCGTTCCGTCCAACGTGGAGCGGCTGTTCTCCGGCTGTGATGTGGTCGTGGAGGCGTTCGACAAGCCGGATCAGAAGGCTATGCTGCTCGAGAATCTGCTTACCAGACTGCCGGAAAAGCCGGTCGTATCGGGCAGCGGCATGGCAGGCTACGGCTCGGCGAACCTGATCAAGACCGAAAAACGCTTCGGCCATGTGTACCTCTGCGGCGACGGTACAAGCGATGTAGCCGACGGTCTCGGTCTGATGGCGCCGCGCGTAGCGGTCTGCTCGGCGCATGAAGGCACGATGGTGCTGCGCCTGCTCATTGGCGAAACGGAGCCGTAAATAGAAAATGGAGAACGGAAGCCGCAGCTTTCGTTCTCCGCTTTCCATTATTCTTTCGGCTGATCGGAACCGCAGTGTGCACACTTTACGGCCTTGATCGGAATCTCGCTGCAGCAGAACGGGCAGACCTTGGTGGTCGGCTCTGCGGGTGCTTCCGGCTTTTTGCCGAGCGCAGTCAGCTTATTGACCGCTTTGAGCAGACAGAACAGCACGAACGCCATGATCAAAAAGTTGATGATCGAGGTGATGAATGCACCGTAGCGCAGTTCCACACCGCCGAGGTTCAGCACGAAACCGCTTAAATCAGTGCCGCCGAACAGGCCGAGGATCGGGTTGATAAGGTTTTCGGTCAGTGAAGTCACAATGCTGGTGAATGCACCGCCAATGATAACACCGATCGCCATGTCCATCACGTTGCCGCGCAGCGCGAAGGCTTTGAATTCTTCGATAAACTTTTTCACTTTTGCGTTCCCCTTTCTTATTTATACTATCAGTTTACACGTTTCCCTTAAATGGGTCAAGAAAAAGGAGTTTTTCACATGAAAGATACACTTGTAATCGGCGGACACGAGTTCCAGTCCCGCTTTATCCTTGGTTCCGGCAAATATTCGCTCGACCTCATCAATGCCGCCGTGCAGAACGCCGGCGCACAGATCATCACGCTGGCGCTGCGCCGCGCAAATGAGGGCGGCACGGCTAACATCCTCGACTATATTCCGGAGGGCGTAACGCTGCTGCCGAACACCTCGGGTGCCCGCAATGCCGACGAGGCGGTTCGTATTGCGCGTCTGTCGCGTGCGTGCGGCTGCGGCGATTTCGTCAAGATCGAAATTATGCGCGACAGCAAGTACCTGCTGCCGGACAATCAGGAGACCATCCGCGCGACCGAGATCCTCGCGAAAGAGGGCTTCGTCGTTATGCCGTATATGTACCCCGATCTGAACGTTGCGCGCGATCTGGTCAATGCCGGTGCGGCTTCCATCATGCCGCTGGCGGCTCCGATCGGTACGAACAAGGGTCTTGCTACCCGCGAGTTCATCAAGATTTTGATTGATGAAATTGATCTGCCGATCATCGTGGACGCAGGCATCGGCCGTCCGTCGCAGGCTTGCGAGGCGATGGAGATGGGCGCGGCAGCTATCATGGCCAACACCGCGATTGCCACCGCAGGCGATATTCCGGCGATGGCTGAGGCGTTCAAGCAGGCGATTGAGGCAGGCCGCACGGCATATCTTGCCGGTCTGGGCCGCGTCCGTGAGACGGCTTCGGCATCCTCTCCGCTGACCGGTTTCCTGCAGGATTAAAGTTCTCGATTAAATGCGCGCTTTGCGCGAAAACAGAAAGGTATTTGTCATGGAAAACGAAAAAACGGAGATCATCTCCGCAAAATATATCACTGAACAAACCAATCACATGGAGTACCAGCCGGGGATGGACAACATCGGCTCCGAGGTGCAGGACGAGGTCATTTCCCGCATGAACGCCTATGACGCGGATGCCTATACGGCGGCTGACGTACTGCGTGCGCTTCGCAAGGACGTTCTCTCGCCGGAGGACTTCGGCGCACTGCTGTCTCCCGCGGCGCTGCCGTTCCTTGAGCAGATGGCGCAGCGCGCACAGGCCGAAACGCGCAAGCATTTCGGCAACTCGGTGCAGATGTTCACGCCGCTGTATATCGCCAATTACTGCGAAAATTACTGCATTTACTGCGGTTTCAACTGTCATAACAAGATTCGCCGTGCCAAGCTGGATATGGACGAGGTCGAACAGGAGCTGAAGGCCATCGCGGAGACCGGTCTGCAGGAAATCCTCATTCTGACCGGCGAGAGCCGTGCCATGTCGCCGGTATCCTACATCGGTGAAGCCGTTAAGCTGGCGCGCAAGTATTTCCGTGTCATCGGCATCGAGATTTATCCGCTCAACGTGGATGAGTACGCTTATCTGCACGAGTGCGGTGTGGACTACGTCACCGTATTTCAGGAGACCTATGACGACCAGAAGTACAAAACCCTGCACCTCGGCGGTCACAAGCGCATTTTCCCGTACCGCCTGAATGCGCAGGAGCGTGCACTGATGGGCGGCATGCGCGGTGTCGGCTTTGCGGCGCTGCTCGGTCTGTCCGACTTCCGCAAGGATGCGTTTGCGACCGGTCTGCACGCGTATCTGCTGCAGCGCAAGTATCCACACGCAGAGATCGCATTCTCGTGTCCGCGCCTGCGCCCGATCATCAATAACGATAAGATCAACCCGAAGGACGTGCACGAGCCGCAGCTGCTGCAGGTCGTCTGCGCCTACCGCATCTTCATGCCGTTCGCGTCCATCACTATCTCGACCCGCGAGCGGGCAGGCTTCCGCGACAACATCATCGGCATCGCCGCCACCAAGATTTCCGCAGGCGTAGACGTCGGTATCGGCGGTCACTCCGGCGAGGATAAGGGCGATGAGCAGTTCGAGATCTCGGACGGCCGCTCGGTCGATGAGGTGTATAACGCAATCTGCGAACACGGTTTACAGCCCGTAATGGCCGATTATCTGTACGTTTAAGCACCCAAGGCTTCCACGCTGGGGAAGCTGTCATCCGCAGGATGACTGATGAGGTTTTCCCGAGTAACCTCATCCACCGCCGCAAAGCGGCGGTCCCCCTTCCCAAAAGGGGAAGGCTATTGGCCGCATTTGCAGCCATTCTCTCACTTGTCTGCCGCCGAAGTGCGGTACTATACTGCGGACAGAGCGCACCGCATGCCACAGTAGAATTTTAATTTCCCGCACTCCGGAAGCAATATAAATTTTATTCCGAAGGAGTATCAGCAAGCCATGAGAAATTATGCAACGCAGATGGATGCCGCAAAGCGCGGTATCGTCACGCCGGAGATCGAAACGGTCGCCAAAAAGGAGAACCGTCCGGTCGAGTTCATCATGGAACGAGTCGCAAAGGGTACGATTGCGATTCCGGCGAACATCAATCACAAAAGCCTGTCCGCAGAGGCGGTCGGCGACGGCACCCGCGTAAAGATCAATGTCAATCTCGGCATTTCGGGTGACTGCAAGGACTACGAGATGGAGTTGCGCAAGGTGCGCATGGCCGTTGACATGGGCGCAGAGTCCATCATGGATCTATCCAACTACGGCAAGACCAACACCTTCCGCAAGCAGCTGATCGACATGTCGCCGGCGATGATCGGCACCGTGCCGATGTACGACGCAATCGGGTATCTGGAAAAGGACCTGCTCGAGATCACAGCGCAGGATTTCCTCAAGGTCGTTGAGGCGCACGCCAGGGAGGGCGTGGACTTTATGACCATTCATGCGGGTATCAACCGCCGTGCGGTTGAAGCCTTCATGCGCGAGGGCCGCAGGATGAACATCGTCTCCCGCGGCGGCTCGCTGCTGTTCGCATGGATGAAGATGACCGGCAATGAGAATCCGTTCTTCGAGTATTACGACGAGGTGCTGGACATTCTGCGCCGCTACGACGTTACCATTTCGCTGGGTGACGCACTGCGCCCGGGCTGCATTGATGATGCGTCCGATGCAGGGCAGATCAGTGAGCTGATCGAGCTGGGCAACCTTGCACAGCGTGCGTGGGCGAAGGACGTGCAGGTTATGATCGAAGGTCCCGGCCATATGGCGATGAACGAGATCGCGGCCAATATGCAGATGGAAAAGCGCCTTTGCCATGGAGCGCCTTTCTATGTCCTCGGGCCGCTCGTCACCGATATTGCACCGGGTTACGACCATATTACCTCGGCCATCGGCGGCGCTATTGCCGCACAGGCGGGCGCGAACTTCCTGTGCTACGTTACACCGGCGGAGCACCTGCGTCTGCCGGATGAAAATGACGTCCGCGAGGGCATCGTTGCCAGCAAAATTGCGGCCCACGCCGCCGATATCGCACTCGGTCTGCCCGGTGCGCGTGACCGCGATAACGCAATGGCGGACGCGCGTCATAAGCTGGACTGGCCCGCGCAGTTCGCGCTGGCACTCGACCCGGAAAAGGCAGAGCGGTTCTATAATCAGGTTCCGCCGACCGAGCGTCATACCTGCTCGATGTGCGGTAAAATGTGCGCCGTGCGCACCACAAATATGATCCTTGAGGGCAAAGAAGTCAAATTCTGCTCGGAAAAGGGCGCATGCTGATGCTTCGGAATAAAAAAGAGCGGTCGGGAGACCGCTCTTTTTTGCTGTTTGTTTGAATTGGGCGTGCGCAGAATGGAGAATTGAAAATGGAGAATGGAGAATGAATGCGATGGCAGAGTGCTGCGTGGGCGGCCAATGGCCGCCCCTACGGTTAAACGTTTGCAAATCGTTAGAAACGGTGCGCCGAAGTCATACCCCAGGGCACCTTCTCTTGCCCTTCGGGCAATTCACCTTCTGTCGCGCCTGCGTGTAGCAGTACGCTGTCTGTGAACTGCGAATATTTTACGAAATAAACGCAACAGTAACCCGACTGCCGTACCCCTTTTCGAAGCGGTCGCCGCTCTCTGGTCTGCGCCAGACTAAGAAATAAAAGGAAACTGGAGTCCCAAGAGGATAGCACTCATTTAACCCGCGCACTGCGCGGGAATAAGGTATAGCAGCCTACGGGCAAACCTTGGTGTCTATCCTTTTGGACCACTCAGCCGTCTGGACGGCACCTGCGCAACACTCGTCAGTGCACGACAAAATTCCACAAACAAAACCGGCACATAAGGAGAGAAACCTCTGTATGTGCCGGTTTTCGCTTGCAGCTAAGAAAAATACTGGTGTCTCAGCTCCAGATTGTACGCAAGCAGCGTCCGCAGCCGCTTTTTGCCGCGGGAACAGTGCCGCGATACCGCCGATGGACTGATCCCAAGCCGTTCAGCGCACTGTTTGCAGGATAATCCCTCCACCTCGATCATCCACAGCACCTCGTACTGCCGCGGTGTCAGCTGCTCGCGCATGGCCCGGAAGAAGGCCGTGCGGAATGCCTGCCGGAAGCCGCGGTCGTCCTCCGCGAGCAGACCGAGATACTGCCGGTAGGCCAGCCGTGTCGCTGTGTGCTCAGACAGCGCGACAGTCCGCATGCGCGTCACCTTCTTCACTGTGGTCGTGGTAGTGCTCCATCAGGAATACGGTCTGGCGGCTTTCGTTGATCAGCGTCTGCAGGAATTTCGCGCGCTGCTTGAGCCGGTAGCGTACCTCCGGCTGACGCGCACGCTTCTGCGCCGCCTGAAGCTGCTTAATACGCAGCTCTAGCAGAGCGACATTGACACGGTATTCCTGCGCCATCTCACATAATTTCATGGCGGCCCCTCCTTACGATATACGAACAAATGTTCGATTCCTTATGTCCCTTATAATACAACATAAAGTATGAGTTGTCAATGAAAAACTATATTTTGTGTTATATTCCTCAAATCTGCATCATACACTGTGGTAGAGAGGGAAGGAGGAGATACCATGCGCAGACTGCTGCTGACCGGTGTCGGACTGGTGCTGGTGCTGTATTTGCTGCCGGTATTTTACCCATCGGAAACGGACAAGACGGAGCCGCAGGCACCCACAGAAAGCGTCACAGCGGCAGCAACAGACGGCTTAACCATCACGGTTCTGGTGAACGGCAAGGCGCAGGAAATGCCGCTGGAGACCTATGTGGAAGGCGTGACGGCGGCAGAGATTGCGGACGATTTTCCGGTTGAAGCCATCCGCGCACAGGCGGTCGCAGCGCGGACGTACGCGGTATATAAGCAGTCGAGAGGACGGCCGGCAGAGCATCCGGATGCGGATGTCTGCGACGATTACAGCCATTGTGCGGCATATCAGCCGGACGCGGTCAAGACGTTCAGCACCGGCTATTCGCGGATACGCAAGGCCGTCAAGGACACGGCAGGGCAGATCCTGACCTGCGACGGTGCACCGATTGCGGCCGTGTTCCACTGCGTCAGCGGTCCGAAGACCGAGTCTGCCGCCGATGTCTGGGGCGAGGATATTCCGTATCTGCAAAGCGTGGTCAGTCCGGGCGGCACGCAGTACGCCGGATACGAGAGCGAGGTGACGCTAACGGCGGATGCGTTCCGCGAAAAGGTCGCGCAGACTCTGCCAAAAGCGGATGTGAGCGGTACGCCCGACCGCTGGTTTGCGTCCTCGGTGCGCTCGGCGGCTGGCGGTGTGAAAACCGTGAAGCTCGGCGGCGTGACCGTCGAAGGAACCGCAGTGCGGGCGATGTTTGGCCTGCAGTCCACGAATTTCACCATCACAACCACCGAGGACAGTATTACGTTTCACACCATCGGATACGGACATGGTGTTGGTCTGTCGCAGTACGGTGCGAAATATATGGCGGAGCAGGGATATGATTATACTGAGATACTTGCTCACTATTATCCGGGAACAGAGTTGAGATTGGAGAGTGGAGAGTGAAAAATTGAGAATTGAAAATGGAGAATGGAAAATGAACGAGAAAAGTCCCCGGAATCATCGATTCCGGGGACTTTTGTTGATTGGTTTGCAGTTAGAATGCGAAATTCGTTTTTACGCGCCAGATATTCTGTGCATACTCAGCAATCGAGCGGTCCGCTGCAAAGCGGCCGGAGTTTGCAATATTGATCAGCGCCATGCGGTTCCACTTATCCTGATCGCGGTAAACCTCGCTTACGCGCTCCTGAGCGGCTGCGTAGGATGCGAAGTCCTTGAGGCTCATATAGCGGTCAGCCGGGCCGCCGTTGCCGCCGTGCAGCAGCAGGTTGGCAATATCGGTGTAGTCCACGCCGTCACCGAAGCCATGGATCATCTGATCGAGCACGCGGCGGATCACCGGATCGTTCTGGTAGATGACCATCGGCTCATAGCTGCCGGAAGCGGCCAGTGCCTCAGCCTCGGGCGTTTCCATACCGAAGATGAAGATGTTCTCCTTGCCGACTGCCTCGCAGATCTCAACGTTTGCGCCGTCCATCGTGCCGATGGTGAGCGCGCCGTTCATCATGAACTTCATGTTGCCGGTACCGGATGCTTCCTTGCCGGCGATGGAGATCTGCTCGGAAACCTCGGCGGCCGGCATGATAATCTCAGCCAGAGATACCTTGTAGTCCTCGAGGAATACGACCTTCAGCTTGTCGCGTACTGCCGGATCGTTGTCGATCATCTTGGAGATGGAGTTGATCAGCTGGATGGTCTTCTTCGCTACTGCGTAGCCCGGTGCGGCCTTGGAGCCGAAGATAAAGGTGCGCGGAACGAAATCCATATCCGGATTGTCCTTCAGCTTGTGATACAGGCTGATGATGTGCAGAATGTTGAGCATCTGGCGCTTGTACTCGTGCAGACGCTTAACCTGTACGTCGAAGATGGAGTCCATGTTGACTTCGATGCCGTTGTGCGCCTTGATATAATCCGCCAGACGCTGCTTGTTGTGGCGCTTGATCTCGCCCAGCTTGTCGAGCAGCTCCTTGTCGTCCGCATAGTTGTTCAGAACCTGCAGCTCGGACGGATGGGTGCGGTAGCCGGTGCCGATCTTGCTCTCGATCAGCTCAGCCAGCTCCGGGTTGGCCTCACACAGCCAGCGGCGGTGTGCAATGCCGTTGGTGACGTTGCAGAACTTGGAGGAGTAGATCTTGTAGAAATCGGTGAATACGCGCTCCTTGAGGATCTCGGAGTGCAGCGCGGATACGCCGTTGATGGAGAACGAGCCTGCGATAGCCAGATGCGCCATGCGGACGGTATCGTCGGCAACGATAGCCAGCTTGGAGATCTTCTGGAAGTCGTTCGGGAAGTAGTTCCACAGCTCCTTGCAGAAGCGCTCGTTGATTTCGTAGATGATCTGCATAACACGCGGCATCAGCTCCTGAACGAGCGATACCGGCCAGCACTCGAGGGCTTCAGGCATAACGGTGTGGTTGGTGTAAGCAACAGACTGGCTGGTGATGTTCCAGGCCTGCTCCCAGCTCATGTCGTTCTCGTCCATCAGGATACGCATCAGCTCCGGAATAACCAGAGTCGGATGGGTATCGTTGATATGCAGGACGTGCTTGTGCGCGAAGTTTTCAAGCGTGCCGTACTTGGCCTTGTGCTTTGCACAGATGTCCTGCAGAGTTGCGGAAACCAGGAAATACTGCTGCTTGAGACGCAGGGACTGACCCTCGCGGTGGTTATCCTCCGGATAGAGGACCATGGAGATGGTCTCTGCCAGTGCGTGCTTCTCCAGTGCCTTCAGATACTCACCGGAGGAGAACAGCTTCATGTCCAGTGCGATCGGGCTCTGTGCCTTCCACAGGCGCAGACGCGCGATGTTGTTGGTGCCGTAGCCGGAGATCGGCATATCATACGGAACTGCCAGAACCGGCGTGTAATCGTGGTAGTTGACAACCAGCTTGCCGTTATCGTCGAAGTAGGTGTCAACCGTGCCGCCGATCTTGACCTCGCGGGTCTCATCCATTGCCGGAATCTGCCAAACCTCGCCGGTAGACAGCCAGGAATCTGGCAGCTCGACCTGCTGGCCTTCTACGATCTTCTGCTTGAAAATGCCGTGCTCGTAGCGGATGGAGTAGCCGGTGCCGCGTACGCCGTCGGTCGCCATGCCGTCCATGTAGCAGGCAGCCAGACGGCCAAGACCGCCGTTGCCCAGACCGGGATCAGCTTCCTCCTCGAAGATGTCCGCCATTTCGAAGCCCATGTCCTTCAGGGCTGCGGTCAGAGCGTCCAGCATACCGAGGTTGTAGGCGTTGTTGCGCAGGCTGCGGCCGACAAGAAATTCCATGCACAGGTAATGCACCTGACGCTCTCCGTCTTGCTCTACCTCATTCTGGGTTTCGATCATGTGCTCGGTCAGTGCATCGCGCACTACGAGGGCACAAGCCTCGTATACCTGATCCTTGGTAGCGTCCTCTACCTCGCAGGCAAAATGTCGCTGCAGTTTACCTGCAATGGCTTCTTTCAAAGCGGTCTTTGTGTACTGGGTCTTTGGCATGGTCTTTCTTATCTCCTCACATAGTTGTTTGGAGGCACTGCCGAGCGATACGTCTGCGGTGCTTTGCGGAAATTTTGCGCTTTGGCGTCGTTGCGATCCCTTGCAATACACAAAGTATTGCTGCGGAACCGCGCCTAGCCAAATCGCAAACTTTACTCGCAAATCACTCTTGCCGTATCACTCGTCAGCACCTCTAAGGATGCCGTAGATTTCAATGGGATGAAAATTACGGAATCACCGGTTACCGTCACCGTATTCCCTCAAATCGGGTGACGGGTCGGGCTGACAGGTCGGTTACTGACCCATCGCGGTCTTGTAAACCTCGATATATTTATCGGCAGAGCTGCCCCAGCTGAAGTCGCTCTGCATACCCTGCATAATCAGCTTGCTCCACGCAGGCTTGTTAAAGCGGAATACGCCGCAGGCCTCGCGGATAACGTGCAGCATGTCGTGCGCGTTGTAGCTTGCAAAGGTGAAGCCGTTGCCCGTGCCGGCATAATCGACAAAGGCGTGAACGGTGTCCTTGAGGCCGCCGGTCTCGCGGACGATCGGAATGGTGCCGTAGCGCAGTGCGATCATCTGTGCCAGGCCGCACGGCTCAAACTTGGACGGCATCAGGAACATATCGGCGCCTGCATAAATACGGTTTGCCAGATCGCCGGAGAACATGATGGACGCGGAAACCTTATCCGGCCAGCGGCGCTTTGCCTCGATGAACATCTGCTCATAGCGGTAGTCGCCGGTGCCGAGCACGATCAGGCGAACATCATCCGCCAGAATATCCGGCAGGACTGCTTCCACAAGGTCGAGTCCCTTCTGGTCAACAAAGCGGGTAACGATGCCGATGACAGGCGTGTTTGCATCGCCCTCAAGGCCGCAGAGCTTCAAAAGCTCGGTCTTGTTGACCAGCTTATCCTGCGGGTTGTTCGGGCCGTAGTTCTTGAAGATCTTGCTGTCGGTCTCCGGATTGAACGCATCCATATTGATGCCGTTCAGGATGCCGTGCAGCTTGTAGCTGTTCATGCGCAGCACGGAATCCAGACGGTAGCCGTAGTATTCGGTCTGAATTTCGTTGGCATAGGTCGGTGAAACCGTGGTGACAGCCGTGGAAGCTACGATAGCAGCCTTCATCAGGTTGACGTCGCCGTCCATCGCCATAAAGCCGGAGCGGAAGTGTGCATCGTCAATGCCGAGCACATACTCCAGAATCTCACGACCGTAGCGGCCCTGGTACTGGATGTTGTGGATAGTGAACACGGTCTTGATGTTCTCGTAGAACGGACGGGAAGCGAACATCAGGTTGTAGTAAACCGGAACGAGGGCGGTCTGCCAGTCGTTGCAGTTGATCACATCCGGCTTCCACTCCAGATCGGGCAGTACCTCGAGTACCGCCTTGGAGTAGTACGCGAAGCGCTCTGCGTCGTCGTACTCGCCGTAGATCTGGCCGCGTGCGAAGTAATACTCATTATCGATGAAATAATAGGTAACGCCGTCTGCCTCGTAGCGGAAGATACCGCAGTACTGGTTGCGCCAGCCCAGACGGACGTAAGCGTTTTTGATGTAATAGAACTTTTCGCGCATACTCTGGTCGATCGCAGAATACAGCGGGCAGAATACACGCACGTCATGTCCCTTGGCAGCGAGTGCCTGCGGGAGCGAACCTGCTACATCGCCCAATCCGCCGGTTTTGATGAACGGAGCGCATTCGCTGGTAACATACATGATTTTCATAAAGCCGAGCCTCCCCAACAGAGAGTGCGGAAACAGCGCTGACCGTTTCCGCACCCGTTGTAATTTTATTATACTCGTTTCTGTCTGAATGTAATATAGCAATATTTCACGAACATTTGCGCTGCGGAAAATGCGTTTTTGCTGTGATAGCAACTTCTAAACAGAAGTTTATGCGGATTTAACAGAAAAGGATCAAACGGTTGCGTTTTTTGCGATGGTGATCGGATAATTTTCGTGTCCCATCATCGTGCGGCCATCACGGATAATAACATTGCGGTCGGTGATGACATGACGGAGCGAAGCCTCGGTCAGAATGCGTCCGCCTTCCATGATGATGCAGTTATTGACCTCGGCGCCCTTTTCAATCACAACGTCGCGGAACAGGACGGAGTTCTTTACCTTGCCCTCGATGCGGCAGCCGTCGGCGATGAGGCAGTCCTCTACGTCGGCTTCATCGCCGTAATAGGTCGGAGCCTCGTCCTTGATGCGGGTCAGGATCGGACGGGTGCGCTTGAATACCTCGTTGCGGACATCCTTGTCGAGCATGTCCATGTTGGAGCGGTAGTAGTCGAAGGTGTCCTCGATCTTGACGGCGTACTCGTTGAACAGGTAGCCGGCTACCGTGCCGTCCATCAGGGCACGGGTGAGAAACTCGCGCTCAAAGTGGATGCAGTTATGGGTTACGCAGTCGGACAGCATGTGGATAAGGTACTGGCGGCTCATGACGTAAATGCCGAGTGCTGCATGCTTGCACTTGCCCTCGTTGCAGTCTCCAACGCGGATGTCAACGGCTTCCTTCTTGCGGTTCAGCTCCACATAGGTGGTGAACGGGGAATTCTTCTGCTTCTTGGTGCATACCATGGTCAGGTCTGCGCCGGACTTGATATGGCGGTCGATCACGTCGTCGAGCGGTACATTGGCAACAATGTCGCCGTCCGCTACGACTACATAGTCTGCACGGTTCTTCTGCAGGAAGTCAACCGCACCGGCCAGTGCGTCAATCTTGCCGCGGTACTCGCCGGTTACCAGCGGAGACGCCTTCTTGGAGTAGGAGTACGGCGGCAGCAAGGTTACGCCGCTGTTCTTGCGGGAAAGATCCCAGTCCTTGGCGTTGCCGATGTGGTCGATCAGGGACTGGTACTTGTCCTTCATCAGTACGCCCACGCGGTAAATGCCGCTGTTTACCATATTGGAAAGCATAAAGTCGATAATGCGATACCGGCCGCCCCACTGTACCGCACCGACCGTGCGGTGCTCGGTGATCTCGCGGAGATCGTTGTCGGTATCAAATGCAATGATCATGCCTAAAACGCTGTTCATGTTTGTGCCGCCCCCTTACTTTACGTCCGGCAGATCCTCGTCTGCCATTTCCTTAGCGGCCAGCTTTGCGCCGCTGCCGATGCGAACGCCTTCGGCTACTACCGCAACGCCCCAGTTGTCTGCGTCGCTGTCGGACGGGCTGCCGCCGACTTCCGCGCCCTTGGCGATAACGGCCTTTTCGGCTACGATGGAGTAGCGCACGGTCGCGCCTTCCTCAACCACAGCACCCGGCATCAGGATGGAATATTCCACCTTGGCACCCTTGCCGATCTTAACATCCGAGAACAGGACGGACTCGGAAACGTCGCCGTAGATCTCACAGCCCTCGGAGAGCAGGGTATGGGTAACCTTAGCCTGCTTGGAGGTGAAATGCGGAGGCGAACCGGTGGTGCGGCCGTAGATCTTCCAGCTGTCATCGGAAAGCTGCAGGCCGGAGTTTGGAGAGAGCAGATCCATGTTTGCTTCCCACAGGCTCTCGATGGTGCCTACGTCCTTCCAGTAGCCCTTGAAGCGGTAGGAAACCAGCTTTTCACCGTTATTCAGCATCGCCGGAATAATGTCCTTGCCGAAGTCGTTGGAGGACTGCTCGTTGGCCTCGTCATTGATGAGGTATTCCTTCAGCTTTTTCCAGGTGAAAATGTAGATGCCCATGGAAGCCAGCGTGGACTTCGGCTCCTTCGGCTTCTCCTCGAATTCATAGATGGTGCCGTCCGGCTTGCAGTTCATGATGCCGAAACGGGAAGCCTCGGAAAGCGGAACGTCCAGCACCGCGATGGTCGCGTCAGCGCCGGTCTCCTTGTGCTGCTGGAGCATCTTGTTGTAGTCCATCTTGTAGATGTGGTCGCCCGAAAGAATGAGGACGTACTCGGGATCGTAATCCTCCAGGAACTGAATGTTCTGGTAGATGGCGTTTGCGGTGCCCTTGTACCACTCGGTCTTTTTGCTCTCGTACGGCGGCAGAACATAGACGCCGCCGCGCAGGCGGTCGAGGTCCCACGTCTGGCCGGAACCGATGTAAGCGTTGAGCACATGCGGCTCGTACTGGGTCAGCACGCCGACAGTATCAATGCCGGAGTTGACGCAGTTGGAAAGCGGGAAGTCGATAATACGGTACTTACCGCCGAACGGTACGGCAGGCTTAGCGACCTTTTTGGTCAGCACATACAAACGGCTGCCGCGGCCGCCTGCGAGCAGCATGGCTACGCATTCTTTTTTCCGATACATGTAAATTCTCCTTTTTCACAGTTTGCATCGCTGCGATCTATACGCCGTCTGGCGTATCCCCTCTGTGTATCTCTTTCTGCAGGTTTTCACCTGTTATTTAGAACCGCCGGTTGCGGTTACTGCCTTGTCTGTCGGTACGGAAACCGCTTTTTCGGTGGCTTTCGCAACTGCCTTGGTTCCGGTGCGTGCCACCGCCTTTTCAGTGGTCTTTGCAACGGATTTGGAGCCGGTCTTGGCTACGGCCTTCTCGGTTGTGCGGGCAACGGCCTTGGAGCCGGTCTTGGCTACGGCCTTCTCGGTTGTGCGGGCAACTGCCTTGGTCGAGCGGGTGCGCTTTACCGGTTTCTTGGCAGCCGCGGCTTTTGCGGCCTCGATCTCTGCCTTGGTGCGGCGCTTGGCTCTTGCCTTGCCCTTGAAGAACAGCACGCCGAAGCGCGGAATCTTCAGAACAATGGACTGTTCCTGACCGTGCATGGGCTTGTTTTCGGTCTTGAGCTTGCCGTTTGCCATGCCGCTGCCGCCGAACTCGGTCTTGTCCGAGGTGAATATCTCTTCATAAGTGCCGGTGATCGGAACGCCGATGCGGTATTCCTGCTGCTCCTCCGGAGAGAAGTTGACAACGACCACGATATCCGAGCCGTCCTTCGCCACACGGCGGAAGGCGATGATGTTGTTGCGGTTGTCCTCGTGGCTGATCCACTCAAAGCCGCGCCAGTCGGTATCCTGCTCCCACAGCTGCGGAGTAGCAAGGTAGAAGTGATTGAGCGCCTTGACGTACGCCTGCATCTGGCGGTGCGCCGGATAATCCAGCAGCATCCAGTCCAGTCCGCGCTGGTACGCCCATTCGGAGAATTGTGCAAACTCGCCGCCCATGAACAGCATCTTCTTGCCCGGGTGTGCGGCCATGTAGCCGTACAGCGCGCGCAGACCGCCGAACTGATTCTCGTACGGAGGCGGCATCTTGCTGATGAGCGAGCACTTGCCGTGCACGACCTCATCGTGCGAGAGCGGCAGGATGTAGTTTTCGGAAAAGGCGTACATGAACGAGAAGGTGATCTTGTCGTGCATGTCCTTGCGGAAGAACGGGTCCGCCGAGCAGTAGCACAGCATGTCGTTCATCCAGCCCATGTTCCACTTGAAGTTGAAGCCCAGACCGCCGTCGTAACCCGGCTTGGTCACCATCGGCCATGCGGTGGACTCCTCGGCGATCATCATAACGTCCGGATGATCGGTCAGGATGTACTCGTTGAGCAGTCGCAGGAAGTCAACGGCCTCGAGGTTCTCACGGCCGCCGTGGACGTTCGGCCGCCATTCGCCCTGCCGGTTGTAGTCCAGATACAGCATGGAAGCGACTGCGTCCACACGCAGGCCGTCCATGTGGAATTTCTCGATCCAGAACATCGCGGAGGAGAACAGCAGGTTTCTCGTGGAGACCTTGCCGTAGTCGAATACGCGCGTGCCCCATTCCTTGTGCTCCATCTTGAGCGGATCGGCGTATTCGTACAGGTGCGAGCCGTCAAACTCGACCAGTCCGCAGCCGTCCTTCGGGAAGTGCGCCGGAACCCAGTCCATGATAATGCCCAGACCGGCCTGATGCGCCTTGTCGATCAGGTACATCAGATCCTTCGGCGTGCCGTAGCGGCTGGTGGCGGCAAAGTAGCCGATTACCTGATAGCCCCACGAACCGTCGAACGGATACTCGGTCAGCGGCATAAACTCGATGTGGGTGTAGCCCATTTCCTTGACATACGGCACAAGCTCGTCCGCCAGCTGGCGGTAGGAGTAGAAGTTGCCGTCCTCGTGCATCTTCCACGAGCCGAGGTGGCATTCGTAGATGTTGACCGGATTGGAATACGGCAGGTGCTTTTTGCGCCAGTCCAGCCACGAGGCGTCGCCCCATTCGTAGCCGTCGAGGTCATACGCCTTGGTGGCGTTGCCCGGACGGGTCTCGAAATGGAAGCCGTACGGGTCGGACTTGTCAAACACATCGCCGGACTTGGCCCATACACTATACTTGTATGCGGCATATTCCGGAATATTCGGAATAAATTTCTCCCAGATACCCTGTTCATCGCGCGTCATATAATCGGCGTCGCGATTCCAGTCGTTGAACTCACCCATGACGGAAACTTTTTCGGCCTCCGGTGCATAAACACGGAACAGATAACCCTGTTCACCATCCTGCACGAAAGGGTGGGCTCCCATGTAATCGAACGCGCGACAATCCCGGCCGGAATAGAAAAGCTCGCTTCGCTTTTCCGCGGCGGGTGCTGCGGATTTTTTCTTCATACAGCATCTCTCCCTTTACAGCCGCCAAATGAAGGAAAATACGAATATTTTCCAACAGTTTGTGTACTTCGACAGAATTTTGGCGGAATACCCTCACTTTAGTTAGATATAGTATACATCACATAAATAGAAAAGTCCAGCAATTTAACACAATTACTGGACTTTCTTTACAGAAATTTTGTTTGCTTTCCACATCGTTTGAGTGGAAATGACAAAATAACGTACAATTCGATATAAATTTGTTCAGAAAATGTGACGGCGGATGAGATCAAGCGCCGTAGAAGCGGCCTGCATGCGCACACGGTCGCGGCCGAGCGAGGACTGCATTTTACGGGTAAAGAACTTGCCGTCGTACCAAACGCTGATATACACCAGACCGGTCGGCTTGTCCTCGGTGCCGCCGCCCGGGCCGGCAATGCCGGTGATGCCCACGCCGATGTCTGAGCCGAGGGCGTTCGCCACGCCGACAGCCATCTGCTCTGCGGTTTCGGGAGATACCGCGCCGACCGTGTCGAGGGTCTCCTTCTTCACGCCGAGTACCTTCTCCTTGACGCTGTTGCTGTACGAGCACACACCGCCGAGGTAGTAATCGGATGCGCCCGGGATGTCGGTCAGGCGCTTGGACAGCAGACCGCCGGTGCAGCTTTCGGCTACTGCGAGGGTCAGCTTGCGCTCGCGCAGGCCGTCGCCGACTACCTGCTCGAGAGAGTCAACGTCTACGCCGTAAACGTCGTCGCCGAGCAGCTTCAGGATTTCGTCAACGACCGGATCGAGCATCTTCTCGCATTCTGCTGGGGTGTCCGCCTTGGCGGTAACGCGCGCGAAGCACTCCGAGGTGCGGGCATACGGCGCAATAGTCGGGTTTGCGCTTTTTTCCATCATGTCGTGCAGGATATTCTCCATGTTGCTTTCGCCGAGACCAAACACGCGGATGTTGCGGGATACGATGCAGCCGCCTGCCAGCTTGTACAGATACGGCATCGCGCATTCCTTCCACATCGGGTTGCACTCGCGCGGAGGGCCGGGCAGCATGAGAACGTGCTTGCCGTCGGCCTCAAACGCACAGCCGGGTGCCGTGCCCCACAGGTTGGTGAATACGGTGCAGCCCTCCGGCAGCCATGCCTGCTTTTCGTTGTTCTTGGTCATTTCGCGGCCGATGGTCTTGAAAAAGTCGGTCAGACGGTCCATGGACGGCTGATGCAGTACCATCTTTTTGCCGAAAACGGTCGCGAGTGTTTCCTTGGTCAGATCGTCAAGGGTTGGGCCAAGGCCGCCGGTGGTGATGATGATGTCAGCACGGTCCTTTGCCTCGCGGACTACGCGCTCGAGACGCGCCGGATTGTCACCGACAACGGTCTGGTAGAATACATTGATGCCCAGCTCGGACAGACCCTGCGAGATCAGCTGTGCATCGGTGTTTACGATGTCGCCCAGCAGGATCTCTGTGCCGACTGCGATAAGTTCTGCGTTCAATGAAAGTTCCTCCTTAAATCAAGGGAATTGCTATTTTAATTAGTAATTACTCATTCCTAAATTATTACGGAAGGTGGATGATCTCCACACCCTTAACCGCCTCGTCTACGAGTGCTTCAACGTCGAGGTGGCTCTCCGCCTCGAGAATCTTCGGCATCTTCGGCTTGGTATTCGGGTGCTTCGGGGTGAATACGGTGCAGCAGTCCTCGTAGGGAAGGATGGAGGTCTCAAAGGTGTCGATCTTACGGGCGATCGTGACAATTTCCTCCTTATCCATGCCGATGCAGGGACGGAATACCGGAAGGTCGCACACCGCGCCGGTAACGGCCATGGCGGGCATGGTCTGGCTGGCAACCTGACCGAGCGACTCACCGGTGATGAGCGCACCGCAGCCGTACTCAACAGCTACGCGCTCGGCAATGCGCATCATAAAGCGGCGCATGATGAGCGTGAACAGCTCCTCGTGGCACTTGTCGCGGATTTCCTCCTGAATGTGGGTGAACGGCACGACCATAACGCTCATGCGGCCGCACCATGCGGTCAGCTTGCGGCCCAGTTCAAGCACCTTCTCCTCGGCGCGCTCGGAGGTATACGGATAGCTGAAAAAGTGGATGCCGCACAGCTCCAGACCGCGCTTGGCCATCATCCAGCCGGCAACAGGGGAGTCGATGCCGCCGGAGAGCAGCAGCGCTGCACGGCCGTTCGAGCCGATCGGCATGCCGCCCGCACCGGGCACCGGACCGGCGTGAACGAAGGCGTACTTCTCGCGCATCTCAACGTGTACGGTCAGGTCGGGATGGTGCATATCCGGACGAACATCAGGGAACAGATCAGCAAGCTCGCCGCCGACGTGCTGGCTGATTTCGGTGGAGGTCATCGGGAATTTCTTGTCGCCGCGCTTGCTTTCGACCTTAAAGGTCTTAGCCGCCGCAAAATTGGGTGCCAGATAGTCCTTTGCGGTCGCAATGACACTCTCGAGCGTCTTTTCCGGGCAGACCGCTGCACGGGAGATGGTCGCAAAGCCGAACACACGGCTTGCGCACTCCATAACCGCATCTGCGTCCGCATCGTCCGGAATCTCCACATAAACGACCGACTGGCGCATGGTGATCTCGCAGTCTGCAACGTGCGCCATGCGGCGCTTGAGGTTTTTCAGCAGACGATCCTCAAAGGTTTTGCGGTTGAGTCCCTTGAGGACGATCTCACCGCACTTGAGCAGTAATACTTCTTTCATTTATTGTCTCCTTGATGGTAAATTTATTTGTTTGCGCTGATGATTTCCTTCTCCTCGGCGGTCATCAGGCTGTCGCGGTCGGCGCTGTCCGAGCCGAAATCCAAGCGGGTCTTGACGTAATCATCATCCGGCAGGTTGAACACCTGTGCCAGATAGTTTAAGTAAACGTCCGCCATGATTTCCAGCTTGCCGTAATCGGTTTCCCACGGTACGAGCGACTGCGTGCCGACGCTGACCGTGCCGTCCTCCCGGCGGTCAATTTTGACCGGCAGACTGCATTCCTCCGCACGCTTTTCGGCAGTGTCCGGCAGGCTGTCGTAAAGGCCCTCCATCCAGAAGCGGCATTTGCCGTCATATACGGCGAGCTTCTGCTCCGAGCCGTCCGGTTTGGTGATGGTTTTGTATTCCATATAGATTAAACTCCTTGTTTTTCCTGTACTTCAATCTGTCCGCGTGCCGCCGAAACGACCACGCAGTATCTTTCTCCGTCTTTGAAGGCGCGGAAACCGTACCAGCCGAGCGGCTCCTTTTCCTCCGGCATGGTGCAGCCGATAATCTCCGTATCATTGTTTATCACCTGCGCGAACCGGGCCGCGTCCCAGTCAACGGACTGAAAACGGTACAGGTCAGTGTAACCGGCCTGCTCGACCAGATTGCGTGCCTGCGACACCGTGATCGGATGCACGATCAGTAGAAACGCGCCGAGTGTGAGCAGCATCCAGAGCATCATGAACGTCGCAGTCCACGGTTCCGCGCCGTTATCTCCTTTGCGCAGGAAGAAAATGATGTAAACCACGCCGTATACCACGCAGAACCAGCACAGAACGTTATACGGGTCCTCGATGGTGGCGAACAGAACGCTGCCGAAAAGGATGCAGTACAGCAACTGCAACACTCGAACGCGCACTGCGGTATGCGGACGCTCCTCCGGCTCCAGCGTGCCGGAATAGCCGGCAGCATGCGCGATCCAGACGGCGCAGAACAGCCCGGCATAGCCCGGACTTTTCAGCAGCACACCGCCATACACAACAAAATGCAGCAGGAAAATCAGTGCGGTGCAGCCGCAGCAGATGAGGGTGTTGAAAACATACGATTTCTTCATACTCGCACCTCCGTCCGTTGTTTCTAACGGTTAACGTCTGAACATTTTTGCGCCTTTTTTAACGGCATTGATGAATGCGTCTACATCTTCTTTTGTGTTGAACGGTGCAAACGAAACGCGCAGCGCGCTGTCCGTGCGCGCCTTCGGCAGACCGAGCGCCTTGAGCACACCGCTCTGCTTGCCCTTGGAGCAGGCTGAGCCGCTGGAAATGTAAACCTCGTCCCCCTCGAGTACATGCAGCATGACCTCGCTCTTGCAGCCGGGCATGGAAAGATTGACAACATGCGGGATATCGCCTTCGCCGTTAATTACAGCATCCGGCAGCTCGGCGCTGACCTGCTGCCTGAGGTAGTCGGCCAGCTCCTGCACATGGGCGTAATCCTCGTCGAAATGCGCCATGCGAATCTCGCACGCCTTGGCAAATGCGGCAATATTCGGCACGGCCTCGGTGCCTGGACGCATGCCGCGCTCCTGACCGCCGCCGAACGTCAGCGGAGGCAGGCGCAGGCCCTTTTTCACATACAGCGCACCGATGCCCTTGGGTGCGCCGATTTTGTGGCCGGAAACGCTCATCAGGTCGCAGTTCCATTTTTTCGGCGTCAGGCGTACACGGCAAAGACCCTGTACGGCATCAATATGGAACAGCGCCTTGGGTGCCTTGGCCTTGAGCAGCTTTCCGAGCTGTTCGACCGGCTGTACCGTGCCGATCTCGTTGTTGACCAGCTGGCAGGAGAGAAGAATGGTGTCCTCGGTCAGTGCTTCGCTCAGCACCTCGGGCGTGATGTGACCGGTTGCGTCCGGTGCAAGGAAAACTACGTCGAAGCCGTCCGCAGCAAGCTGCTTTGCGGTGTTGACGGTTGCCGCGTGCTCGATCTCGGTCGTGATGATGCGGCCCTTTTTATGTCGGTTGAGGTGAGCGGCACCGCGCAGGCTGATGTTGGTGCTCTCCGTGCCGCAGGCGGTGAAATATACTTCCTCGGGCAGACAGCCGAGCGCAGACGCGACCGTCCTGCGGCTGCCCTCGAGCAGATGCGAGGCCTCCAGACCCATGCGGTGCAGGCTGGACGGATTGCCGAACTCCTCGCACATCGCGTGAACGGCCGCTTCGGCTGCTTCGGGCAGCACGCGGGTCGTCGCCGCGTTATCAAGATAATGCATAGAAAAACGAACTCCTTCATCGGGACAGACCGCCGTGCGGCCATACTTCCCGCTATTATAAAATATTTTACAACGGCGGGCCGTCTTTTACAAGACAAAAACGTGCAAAACGGCATTGAAAAGTAGAGAAGGGTATGCTATAATTTCAAGGGTATGATCCATACATATATAAAGTATATCGCGTGACAAGAGCACGTTGCAGATAGAAAGGGAGGAAATCCTATGCCAGGTAAGGTAATTCTCGGCGCTCAGTGGGGCGACGAAGGCAAGGGTAAGTTTATTGATATTTTCGCAGGCAAGGCGGATCTGGTTGTCCGCAGCCAGGGCGGCAACAATGCCGGTCACACCGTTGTAGCCGGCGGTGAGAAGTACAAGCTGCAGCTGATTCCGTCCGGCATCCTGTATCCGGAATGCGTCAACGTCATCGGCCCGGGTGTTGTTGTCAATCCGAAGGCTGTCCTCGGCGAGATCGACGGTCTGCACGAGAAGGGCGTTTCCACCGACAAGCTGTTCATCGACGCACGCTGTCACTGCATCATGCCGTGGCACCTTGAGCTGGATGCGCTCAGCGAGGCGGAGAAGGCCAAGGAAGGCACCGCAATCGGCACCACCAAGAAGGGCATCGGCCCGACCTATATGGACAAGTCCGAGCGCAGCGGCATCCGCATGCACGATTTTGTAGACGCAGAGCGTTTCGAGGAGGTTATCCGCGAGACCTGTGCCCGTAAGAACCGCGTGATTACCGGCGTTTACGGCGGCGAGCCGATCGACGCGGACGCTGTTATCGCAGAGTACAAGGTTTACGCAGACCGTCTGCGTCCGATGGTGCGCGACACCACCGTTATGACCTATGACGCCATCAAGTCCGGCAAGGAAGTGCTGTTCGAGGGTGCGCAGGGCACACTGCTCGACCTCGACATGGGCACCTATCCGTATGTTACCTCGTCTCATCCGGTAGCAGGCGGCTGCTGCATCGGTTCCGGTGTCGGCCCGACTGCCATCAACGAGATCATGGGTATCTTTAAGTCCTACACTACCCGTGTAGGCGAGGGTCCGTTCCCGACCGAGCTGTTCGACGAGACCGGCGACTACATCCGCAATGCAGGCGGCGAGTTCGGTACCGTTACCGGCCGTCCGCGCCGTACCGGCTGGTTCGACGCAGTCGTTGCACGCTATGCGGTTCGTGTAAACGGTCTGACCGACGTTGTCATCAACAAGATTGACCCGCTGCGCGGCCTGCCGAAGCTCAAGGTCTGCGTTGCATACAAGCTGAAGAACGGCGAGACCGTTACCGAGTTCCCGGCAAACTTCATGGATCTGGTAGACTGTGAGCCGGTTTACGAGGAGTTCGACGGCTTTGATGAGGATATCACCAACTGCCGTTCCTTTGAGGAACTGCCGGCAACCGTGCAGTCCTACATCAAGGAGCTGGAGCGTATCATCGAGTGCCCGATTACCATGCTTGGCGTAGGTCCTGCTCGTGATCAGGTTATGACCATCAAATAATTCGTCCGAAACCACGCTTTCGGACGAGAGGGACGTATCCGAGCCAATGGCTCGGATACGTCCTATACGGGATTTTGCGCGTCCGCCTTGGCGGGCACACAAAATCCCTTTTTTCTTGTAAAAAAACGCAGGCGCTATCCTTGCGCGGCTATGTCCGCGCTGCGCGCGCATGTCCTGCGTTTTTTGCATTTGCACGGCAAACGCGATTGAATGCCGCCGTGAAACGGCGGTCGTGCACGGCACGGGACAATGACTCAGATTTCTGAACGAAATCCTGTCATGTAGTTGCGGTTTGCAAGCAAACCGGAATTTTATATGTGCTTTCGCACGAAAAAAGGACGCATATTATGCGTCCTTTTTGGAACGGATTAAATAGCTGCGTTCATTCTCCATTGTCAATTCTCAATTCGGCAATCAGTCGCCCATCGACAGTCCGAGCGCTCTTGCCTGCTTCACCAGTTCGCCATCGGGCGGAACGGTTTTCAGCTTGCCTGCGACCTCGGTCAGCGGAACCGGCACGATATGGTTATCCTGCAGCGCAACCATATAGCCGAACTTTTTCTGCAGGATAAGCTGGGCTGCCGCTACGCCGAACCGGCTTGTCAGCACACGGTCGGCCGGGCAGGGAGCGCCGCCGCGCTGGTAATGGCCCGGAATGGTAACGCGGATCTCCTGACCGGTCAGCTCCTTCAGCTCGTCCGCAATGCGGTAGGAGATGGACGGATAGGTCATCGCCTCGCGGGCAGCCTTGAATTCCTTTTTGCTCAGCTTGGCCTCGTCCTGACTTATCGCGCCCTCAGCCACTGCAATGATCGAGAATCGTTTGCCCGCCTTGGCACGCTTTTCAATCGCTGCGGCAATCTTTTTTGCGGAGTAGGGGATTTCCGGAATAACGATGACATCCGCGCCGGAGGCAATGCCTGCGTACAGTGTCAGCCAGCCGGCTTTATGTCCCATCACCTCCACGATGAACACGCGCGAGTGCGAAAATGCGGTGGAATGGATGGAATCAATAACCGTGGACGCGATATCAATCGCGGACTGAAAACCGAATGTCAGCTCGGTGCCCCACAGATCGTTGTCGATCGTCTTGGGCAGCGTTACCACGTTTACACCCTTCATGCTCAGCAGGTTTGCGGTCTTGTGCGTGCCGTTGCCGCCCAGAATGACCAGACAGTCAAAGCCTGCCTTTTTCACCGTGCGCAGCATTTTATCCAGCTTGGTCTCCTCGCTGTCCTCGATGGTCTTGCGCATTTCCTTGAACGGCTGGCGCGACGTACCGAGAATGGTGCCGCCGACGGTCAGAATATCCGAAAAATCCTCGAGCAGCATTTCGCGGTAATCGCCCTCGATCAAACCGCGGTAGCCGTCCCGAATACCATAGATGGTTACTTTATCTCCCAGTTCGTTATACAGTGTTTTCGCTACACCGCGCAGTGCCGCGTTCAGACCCTGACAGTCGCCGCCGCTGGTCAGCATACCAATCTTTAACATACTCGTCTGCCTCCTGACTCTGTTTTTCGCATTCTGCATATTGTACAATGCGCAGTATCGTATTTTTACTATACCCTATTTGGTGTAAATTGAAAAGATACTTTACACAGATTCCACAGTTTTTTCACATGGATTTTTTGTGACTTTCGGCAGTTGCATATTGAGCGGCAGATGTGTTATGCTAATGCCAGACAGATTCCCTGCAACTGACGGACACAGGTGGAGCGCAAACCACCGGGGAGCAGGGAGTTCCGTAATCAGATGCACCGTGAAGTGTATCTTAATGCCGACCGTCTGGGCAGTGTCGCAAGTAATACGCGATGCTGTCCTTTTTTGTTACCATAAAAGAGGACAGCAGACAGCACAAACAGGAGGAAAAGAACATGAACGCATGGAACAACTTTAATGGCGGCAACTGGGAAAACGAGATCAATGTCCGCGACTTTATCCAGAAGAATTACACCCCGTATGATGGTGACGGCGCTTTTCTGGCTCCGGCTACCGCACGCACGACTGCGCTGCGTGAGAAGTTTGACGCACTGCTCGCAGAGGAGCGCGAAAAGGGCGGTGTCCGTAATATCGACACCGAGACCGTTATCACTATCACGGCCTTCGGCCCGGGCTATCTCGATAAGGACAACGAGGTTATCGTCGGCCTGCAGACCGATGAGCCGCTCAAGCGTGCATGCAATCCGTTCGGCGGCATGCGTATGGTCCGTGATGCGTGCAAGCAGTACGGCTACGAGGTTTCTCCCAAGATTGAGGAGGAGTTCAAGTACCACAAGACCCACAACGACGGCGTATTCTCCGCATACACCAAGGACGTTCGTGAAGCGCGTCACGTTGGTCTGCTGACCGGCCTGCCGGATGCTTACGGCCGCGGCCGCATCATCGGTGACTACCGCCGCGTGGCGCTGTACGGCGTGAATCGCCTCATCGAGGAGAAGCAGAAGGACAAGGATGCGCTCGGCAGCGTGCCGACTACCGAGAAGGAAATCCGCTGCGCTGAGGAGCTGAGCGACCAGATCAAGGCGCTCAAGGACATGATCGCAATGGCGGCTTCCTACGGCTTTGATATCACCCGTCCGGCGGAGAACGCAAAGGAGGCCGTTCAGTGGCTGTACTTTGGCTATCTGGCCGGCATCAAGGAGCAGAACGGCGCTGCAATGAGCCTGGGCCGCACCTCCACCTTCCTCGACATCTACTTTGAGCGCGATATTGCGGCAGGCCTGCTCACCGAGAGCGAGGCACAGGAGATCATGGACGATTTCGTGCTGCACCTGCGTATGGCGCGCCACCTGCGCACGCCGGAGTACAACGAGCTGTTCGGCGGCGACCCGATGTGGATCACCGAGGCAGTCGGCGGCATCGGCGAGGACGGCCGTCACATGGTTACGAAGAACAGCTACCGCATGCTCAACACCCTGTACAACCTGAACGCTGCCGCAGAGCCGAATCTGACCGTTCTGTGGAGCGAAAATCTGCCGGAGAACTGGAAGAAGTTCATCGCAAAGGTATCTATCGACACGGATGCCCTGCAGTACGAGAACGATGACGTTATGCGCCCGTACTACGGCGATGATTACGCAATCGCGTGCTGCGTATCCGCGATGCGCGTCGGTAAGGACATGCAGTTCTTCGGTGCGCGTGCCAACATCGCAAAGCTGATGATGATGGCAATCAACGGCGGCCGTGACGAGAACAAGTTCGAGCAGGTCGGCCCGGAGATGCCGGTCATGGACGGCGATGTGCTGGATTATGAGGAGGTTCTCCGCCGCATGGACTTCTACCGCCCGTGGCTGGCTAAGACCTACGTTTCCGCGATGAACACCATCCATTACATGCACGACAAGTACGCCTACGAGAAGAGCCAGATGGCGCTGCATGATACCGAGGTGCGCCGCCTGATGGCATTCGGCATTGCGGGCATGAGCTGCATGGCGGATTCGCTCTCCGCGATCAAGTATGCCAAGGTAAAGCCCATCCGCAATCCGGAGAACGGCATTATCGTTGATTTCGAGATCGAGGGCGATTTCCCGAAGTTCGGCAATGATGATGACCGCGTAGATCAGATCGCGTGTGAGCAGGTCGAGAAGTTCTATCAGGCGCTGACGCAGTTCCCGCTGTACCGCGGTGCGATCCACACGATGTCCATCCTGACCATCACCTCTAACGTTATGTACGGCAAAAAGACCGGCAACACGCCGGACGGCCGCCGTCACGGCGAACCGCTGGCACCGGGCGCAAACCCGATGAGCGGCCGCGACGTTTCCGGCGCGCTGGCTTCCCTCAACTCGGTTGCAAAGCTGAGCTACACCTACTGCCGCGATGGTATCTCCAACACATTCTCCATCACGCCGGGTGCGCTCGGCAAGACCGATGAGGAGCAGGTGAACAACCTTGTTGCCATCATGGGCGGCTACTTCGCGCAGAATGCGCATCATCTGAACGTAAATGTACTCAACCGTGAAACCCTGATGGCGGCTTACGAGCATCCGGAGCAGTACCCGAACCTGACCATCCGTGTTTCCGGCTACGCGGTAAACTTCTACAAGCTGAGCCGCGAGCAGCAGCGTGAGGTCATTTCGCGTACCTTCCACGAGGCGATCTGAGTTTTCGCTTGTGAAGCGAACGGAACTGCGCTGACGCCGCGCGGGCGCACAAGAGGGATGGACACCAAGGTTTCCACCCTCTGATTTTCTCCCCGTTTCCTTTAGGATAGTCTGGCGCAGATTGCCGACATGTGACCGCTCTGAAAAGGGAACGGCAGAGGATTTTTTCTTCCGCAGAGACGGCCTGCGACCGCTCATGTATCCGCATATTCGCAGTATCAGATACCGTACTGCTACACAGGTGGTTTTCTTTCTGCAGGGTGCGGCATGACAGTGCCGCACAACTCTTTGCCCCCCAGCGGTGGGTACCGCACGTTCCCCTTTTACCCAAACGGATTGATAAATTCAGCAATGAAAGGAAAGTGGCAATATGACCGGAAACATTCATTCCATCCAATCTCTCGGCGCGGTGGACGGCCCCGGCGTGCGATACGTCGTATTTATGCAGGGCTGCCCGCTGCGGTGCGTCTATTGCCATAATCCCGATACCTGGCTGACCGAAGGCGGCACACCGACCGACGTGGACGAGCTGGTCCGAAAGGCTCTCCGGTTTCGTCCGTACTGGAAGAACGGCGGCGGCGTAACCGTCACCGGCGGCGAACCGCTCCTGCAGGCCGAATTCGTCGAGGAATTCTTCGCCAGGCTGCATGAGCACGGCGTACACACCGCGCTCGATACCTCCGGCGTGGGCAATCTCTCCAAAGCGGAAAAGGTGCTGGCGCACACGGATTTGGTTCTGTGCGACCTGAAATTTCTCACCAAAGCGGATTATCTCAAGAACTGCCGCGCGGATTTCGACCAGATTGAGCGTTTCCTGCAGCTGACCGCGATGAAAAACGTGCCGCTGTGGATTCGGCATGTGGTCGTGCCCGGTCTGACCGATGGTATGGACCATTTGCGCCGCGTCAAAGCCAAGGCGGAAAGCTATCCCAACTTTGAAAAGCTGGAGTTTCTGCCGTTCCACAAGCTGTGCATGGAAAAATATGAACGGCTCGGTCTGGAATTTCCGCTGAAGGATACGCCTGCCATGAACCCGGATGCCCTGAAAACCATGGTCGAACAGCTGTAACACGCAAAATTTACTCGCAAATCGCTCTTGTTCAATTATGCGGTGTTGCCTTAGAAACAAACCTTTCAAATTCTGTTCAAAATTCGTTCACACATTTTGCGGCAAAGTGGGGTATACTAACATTGTCGATGAGGGAAGCCGCAATCCCGAACGACACAGCCTACTGATTTTTTTATTTCTCTTTTACCCCCTTTATTTTGTGAAATGACCGAAAACACCCTGTTTCCGTTCCCCCTCGGAGGCAGGGTGTTTTCCTGTACGAAACCGGGTTTTCGGCAGTACACAAACCTTTCAAATTCTGTTCAAAATTCGTTCACACATTTTGAAGCAAAGTGCGGTATACTAACATTGTCGATAAGGGAAGCCGCAATCCCGAATCGATAGTCATCTACAATCTTTTATTTCTCTTTTACCCCCTTTATTTTGTGAAATGATCGAAAACACCTCGGTTCCGTTTCCCCCACGGAGCCGGGGTGTTTTCCTGTCTCGGAGTATCTTTGAAATGGTTAAGCAAGGTACTTGTTTACATTGTAAAAAATATTTCAAGGTCTGTTCATGATTTGTTCACAATTAAAGGGCGCCTGCGCGATATACTATAGGTGTCAGTAAGAGTTACCCCTTTTCTCAAGCTGACAACCTCTTTTCTTTGATTTTATCACCTTTTCTTAAACTCTTTTCATTTGCATCAACGAGAACGCCCTGTTTCCTTCCCCCGGGAAACAGGGCGTTTCTCTTGATTTATTGCCAGACTGCAGTTTGGACGATAAGCCGTTTTCTTTGCAGATCCTTCACAGCATATTCAAATTTTGTTCACACATTCGGCATAAAAAGACAGTATACTGTACTTGTCAGTGAGGGAGAGCCGCAAATCCCGCATTGACGTCATCCGATTTTTTTCATTTCTCTTTTTTCCCTTTTTTCAATTTGTGTTATTAACCGAAAGCACCGTTGTTTCGTTCCCCCGCGAAACAGCGGTGCTTTCCCGTTTTTGGCATTTGTCAATAAATAAGCCGGTGCGATGCTTGCGGAAAGTTTCTTTTTAGGGTATACTGTTTCTATGCAAGATATATAGGTAAGGAGTTGTTTTTTATGGGTTGCTCGCATAATTGCGATAGCTGCTCGTCTCACTGCGGCGGCGAAAAGAGCCTCAAGGTTGCAGCCAATCCGGCGGCCTCTGTTAAAAAAGTCATCGGCGTTGTTTCCGGTAAGGGCGGCGTAGGCAAGAGCCTGCTCACCTCGATGATGGCGGTCGGCATGACGCGCAAGGGTTATTCCTGCGGTGTGCTGGATGCCGACATCACCGGTCCGTCTATCCCCAAGACCTTCGGCGTACACGGTCAGCTCGAGGGCTGCGAGGAAGGCATTCTTCCGGCACGCAGCGAAGGCGGTGTACAGATGATCTCGATCAATCTGGTACTGCCGCATGAGGACGATCCGGTTATTTACCGCGGTCCGATCATCGCGGAGACCGTCAAGCAGTTCTGGTCTGACGTTGTATGGGACGACGTGGACTTCCTGTTTGTCGATATGCCTCCCGGAACGGGCGACGTACCGCTGACCGTGTTCCAGTCCCTGCCGGTGGACGGCATCATCGTTGTTACCTCGCCGCAGGATCTGGTCTCCATGATCGTCGGCAAGGCGGTTAAGATGGCGAAGATGATGAACATTCCGGTGCTCGGCATCGTGGAGAACTACAGCTATCTGGCATGCCCGGACTGCGGCAAGCACATTTCGGTATTCGGTGAGAGCCACATTGACGAGGTAGCTGCGCACTACGAGCTGCCGGTTCTGGCCAAGCTGCCGATCGACCCGAAGCTGGCTGCGGCGGTTGACGCAGGCAAGATCGAGGATGCAAAGCTGCCGGACGAGCTTTCCGGTGCGCTTAAGACCGTGGAGGGTCTGTTATGAACATTGGCGTAGCATATGAAAACGGCCGGATCGCCAAGAATCTGGGCGACTGCCGTGAGGTGCTCATTATCACCACTGAGGGTCGGGAACCGGTCGGCAAGCGCATTGCCGGGATTGCCGGCACGTCCGCGACCGACCTGATCAAGTTCGCCGGTCTGGAGCAGATCGACGTGCTCATCTGCGGTTCACTCGGTCTGGCAACGCGCAACGCACTCGAGATGCTCGGCGTACTGCTCGTGCCCGGCTGTGAAGGCTCGGCGGAGGAATCCGTAGCGAAGTTCCTCGTCGGTGAAAAGCAGGGTGACCCGACCATCCTCGAGATCGGCCGTGAGGAAGATCCGGATGATCCGATGGCATGCATGCACGACTGTGCAAAGTGCTCCGGCTGCGGCCCGAGCGAGCTGCTCAAGCAGATTCCGGTCGAGGAGATCAAGTAAAAAATATAAAAACCACCGATTTTCGGTGGTTTTTATGTTTCCAATGGAGAATTGAAGATGGAGAATGAATGTTCAGATGAAGTAAGTGCCGCTCCTTTTGCGGAAAGGTAATTCTCCATTCTCAATTTGATGAAACTGTGTTATAATCAAATGTATCATTATAATACAAGGAAAGAAGCTATTATGGATACCGAAAATCCGAAAACGGCAATCGAATACATACACTCTCTCGGCAGATTTACCGGCAAGCCGGGTCTGCACCGCATCAAGGCGCTGTGCGAGGCGCTGTGCAACCCGCAGGACAGGCTGAAGTTTGTTCATCTTGCGGGCACGAACGGCAAGGGCTCGACCGCGTGCATGATCGCCTCGGCACTGCAGGCGGCCGGACTGCGCACCGGACTGTATACCTCGCCGTATCTGGTGCAGTTTTACGAGCGCATCCGCGTGGACGGTGTGATGATCTCGGACGACGATCTGACGCGCCTGTGCGAACGGGTAACGGTGGCGTGTGAATCGCTCACACTGCCCGAGGGTGAGACCATCGGCGAGTTTGAGTTTACGACCGCACTGGCGTTCCTCTGCTTTGTTGAGCAGGAATGCGATATTGTGGTTCTCGAAACCGGTCTGGGCGGCCGCTGTGATGCGACAAATGTCATCAAAAATGCGGAGGTCTGCGTTATTACGCCGATTTCGCTCGACCATATGGCGGTGCTTGGCAACACAACGGCGGTCATTGCGGCCGAGAAGGCAGGTATTTTCAAGCCGGGTACGGCGGTTGTCTGCGCGGACGGTCAGCCGAACGATGTACAGCGGGTGCTGCGCCGTGCCTGCGATGCGGCGGGCGCTGTCTGGTTCGGCGGAGCGGAGGACTGCCGCGTACTGCGGTGTGACATCGGCGGTTCGGCGTTCGTGTACGAGGCGCAGGGCTACACCATTGCCATGCCCGGACGGCATCAGCTGCAGAATGCGCGGACGGCTCTGCGGGCGCTGAACGCACTGCGCGAGCGCGGCTGGAACATTCCGACCGAAGCCGCCGTGCGCGGTCTGGCGCGGGCGCGTATCGCAGGCCGGCTGGAACGCGTGGTCGATCAGCCGCTCATCCTGCTCGACGGCGCACACAATGCCGCAGGCGCGGATGCCCTGTGTCACGCGGTGGATGAGCTGCTCAAGATGAAGCGGCTGCACGTTGTGATGGGCATGGTGCGCGACAAGGACTACGAAACCTGTGTTCACGAGGTCGCCAGCCGCGCGGATGACTTTTACGCCTGTGTGCCGGATGCGGGTGAGCGTTCGCTGGATGCACACACGATTGCAGAGCTGGCGCGGCAGTCGTGCAAGCGCGTGTACGAATGTGAATCCGCCGAGCACGCCATCGAGCTTGCACTGGAGCATGCGAAGATGAACGACTGCATTCTTATCTGCGGTTCGCTGTACCTCATCGGTGAGTGCGAGAAGATTTTGCGCGGCCGACCGAAAGCGACAGATTAAAATGGAATAAACAGGTAAAATAAGGCTTGTACTTTGAAAGTACAAGCCTTTTATTTTTGTGTCAGTTGTTTTCAATAGGTATATTGTTTGGTATATCGCAGGGCGGGGTGCCCTGCAAAATAAGAGGTAATATTTGCTGATTTCGAGGTGACATATATGCTGCAAATCACGCAGAGAAGGCAGGAGGGCACGCTGATCGCGGTGTACACCGGTGAACTGGACCATCATGCAGCACGGGCGGCGATCGAGCAGACCGAGGATCTGCTGGTGCTGTTTCCGTGTGAAAAGCTGGTGCTCGACCTGTCCGAGCTGACGTTTATGGACAGCTCCGGTCTGGCGGTCGTCCTGCACCTGTATCGCACCTGTGCCCGCAGCGGACGCGAATTTGCGGTGCGCGGCACGCCGCCGCAGCCGATGCGGGTGTTTGAGGCGGCCGGTCTGCCGCAGGTGATGGTTTTTGAAAGGGGGAAGGAATAATGCGGGCGGTCATCAACAAAATGAGCCTGAAATTCGAGAGCCATTCGGTCAACGAGGCGTTTGCGCGGCAGGCGGTCGGCGCGTTTGTCGCGCAGCTGGACCCAACGATGGAGGAGCTTGGCGACATCAAAACCGTGGTCTCCGAGGCGGTGACGAATGCCATTGTACACGGCTACGCGGACAAATGCGGGTTTATCACGGTCACGGTGCGGCTGTTCGAGGGACGCGCTCTGGAACTGAAAGTAAAGGACGCCGGCTGCGGCATCGAGAATGTCGAGCAGGCGCGCCAGCCCATGTTCACCACGGGCGACGACACGCGTAGCGGCATGGGATTTACTATCATGGAGACATTCACGGACAAAATGCGCGTGCGCTCCACGCCGGGGAAGGGAACGCTGGTTGCGATGGTCAAGGTGCTGAAGGAGCGGCAGACGTGACCGGAGAAATGCGCACGCTGCTCGAGCAGGCGGCTTCGGGCGACAGGGACGCGGAAGCGCGGCTGATCGAGGACAACAGCGGTTTAATCTGGTCGATCGTGCGGCGGTATTACGGGCGCGGCACCGAGCCGGACGATCTGTATCAGCTGGCGTGTGTCGGCTTCATCAAGGCCGTGCGCGGTTTCGATGTGTCGCTCGGCAACGAGTTTTCTACCTATGCGGTGCCCAAAATCGCGGGTGAGATTCGGCGGTTTCTGCGGGACGACGGTGCGGTCAAGGTCAGCCGGGCGGTCAAGGAACGCGCGGTTCGTGTGCGCCGTCTGCAAAGCGACTGGGAGAGCCGGAACGGACGGTCACCGACCGTATCAGAACTGGCACAGGCCGCCGGATTGACGGTCGAGGAAGTAGCGGCCTGCGAGCAGGCGGACGTGTCGGTGGACTCGTTCGAGCGGGAGCTGTCCGGCGGCGGACGCGTAGGTGATCTGGTCGGTGACGAGGGAATGGAGGAGAGAACCTGCCTGCATCTGTCGCTGCACGAGGCACTGCAGGACTTGCCCGACCGCGACAGGCAGGTGCTCAGTCTGCGCTATTCGCGTGATTTGACGCAGCAGCAGGTCAGCCGCATCGTCGGCGTGTCGCAAGTGCAGGTCTCGCGCATCGAAAAACGCGCCATAGAGAAGCTGAGGGAAATGCTGAGAGAGTGAAAAAGGAGTTCTCGTGAGAGAACTCCTTTTTGCATGTGCATATTGGTATGATAAATGGAGAATTGAAAATGGAGGATGGAGAATGGATGTAATCGTAGGGGAGCACAGTGTGCTCCCGCGCTCGGTTGACAATGCTGTGGGCGCACACTGTGCGCCCCTACGGTTACACATCTGCAAATGATTTACAAACGGCGGGCTGAGGGCAGCCCGCCCTACGAAAGCAGATTTAACCACTACCGTAGGGCGGGGTGCCCTCCCCCCGCCGTGTAAACGATTGGCAATGTAACTTTATTAACCTGCTTTCGTCAGTAAAATCTGCCCTATCATCACACAAATTTCAACCAGATACGCTGTATAAACCGCAAGTATCACTCGGCCGAGCCGTAATTCAGCTGCAATCGAGCAGTACAGCAGAAACGGAAAGCTGACGAGTATCAGAAGCACGATCAGCGCCGCAATCTGAAATTTACTGCGCGGCAGCCGCCCCGATCGGAATACAATCATACCGATAAGAAAAATAACGGTAAATACCGCAAACAGAATCGCGAGCTGGCGGCAGCCTGCATGCAGCGCGTCTGCACTGACATCCGGTGGAACATCGGATAAAATACCCGTGAGATACCACAGCGGGAGCGCACATATCACGAAAAACGTGAGCGCGAGATGGTGCAGCGCCAGACAGAATTCCTGTCGTTTGCTCATAATTTATGCATAAACTGTCCGGCCGACTTGGCCATCAGCCGCTTGGTGCCCTTCTGATCAAATGCAATTTCGAGCAGGGCATCGCCGCCCATCGGCTTTACCGACACGATCAGTCCATCGCCGAAGGCCTTATGGAACACGCGGTCGCCTGCGGCAAAATTCGGCAGCGGCTTGCTTTTAGCTGCCGAGGCCAGCGACGCGCTCGGCGCTGCATTTGCAGCGGAAACGTACCGCGCGCGCGCCACCTGCGGACGGGAGAGTGTCGGGTCGGGTGCAGTCGCGTTCGAGAACCGGCGGCTTTCGGTGATATTGCTCTCAAGCAGCTCTTCCGGCATCTCATCAATAAAGCGCGACGGATGCGAATACTGTGTGCGGCCGTACAGCAGGCGGCGCTCCGCGCAGGTGAGATACAGCTGCTCCTTCGCGCGGGTGACGGCAACGTAGCACAGGCGGCGTTCCTCCTCCATGTCCTCGTCCTTCTCCATTGCACGGAAGCCGGGGAACAGCCCGTCTTCCATGCCCGCGAGGAATACGACAGGGAATTCCAGACCCTTGGCGGCATGCATGGTCATCATGATAACCGCGTCATCGTCCTCGCCGGACTGGTCGGCATCCGTGTACAGCGCCATGTTCTCGAGAAAATCGCCGAGCGACGGCGTTTCGGTCTTGTCCTCGTAATCGACAATGTAGGATTTTAACTCCTCGATGTGCTCAATGCGGCTTTCCTCTTCTGCACCGCCCTTTAGCTGCAGCGCACGGATGTAGCCGCTTTTGTCCATGAGTTCATCGTACAGCTCGGAAAGCGAGACAAATTCCCGCAGCTTGCGCAGATTTTCGATCATCTCGCCGAACTTCTCCATTGCCGCGGCACCGCGGGACAGGGCAGGGTACTGAGAGGCATGGCATACCACATCATACAGCGTCGTGCCGTACTCGACGGCAAGCTGCAAGGCGCTTTCGACCGATTTATCGCCAATCTTGCGGGCAGGCGTGTTGATGATGCGGCGCAGACGCAGCTCGTCCGCCGGATTTTCGATCACCCACAGGTAGGCGAACATGTCCTTGACTTCGGCGCGCGAGAAGAAGTCGCGGCCCTTGTACACGCGGTACGGAATGCCCGCGCGGATGAATGCTGCGGCAATGTTATCCGACAGGACGTTATTGCGGTACAGAACGGCGAAATCTCCCCATTTTCGTCCCTGCTCCACGCCCTCGCGGATGGTGTCCGCGATGTAGGCAGCCTCGCCCTCCTGGCTGTCCGAGCGATGCAGACGGATTTTCGCACCGTCACCGTGGTCGGTCCACAGCTCCTTTCCCTTGCGGCCGACGTTGTTGCGAATGACCTCGTTTGCGGCATTCAGAATGTTGCCGGTCGAGCGGTAATTCTGTTCCAGACGGATAGTTTTCGCGTCCTTGAACTGCTTTTCAAACTCCAGAATGTTCGTGATCGTTGCACCGCGGAACTTGTAGATACTCTGGTCGTCATCGCCGACCACGCAGATGTTCTCATAATAGCCTGCCAGCAGGCTGGTGAGCACATACTGCGCGTAGTTGGTATCCTGATACTCGTCCACGAGAACATAGCGGAACTGGCGCTGATAGTATTCCAGCACCTCGGGGTTGTTCTGCAGCAGCAGCACGGTTTTCATGATAATGTCGTCGAAATCCAGCGCACAGGCCTTTTTCATGGCCTTTTCGTAATCGCGGTAGACGTCTGCGACCTTTTCACGGAAGTAGTCACCGGCGGCATCCGCACTGAACTGACGCGGGGTCATCAGCTTGTCCTTCGCGCGGGAGATCATGCCCATCACGGTTCGCGGATCGAAATTCTTGGGATCGAGATCGAGCTTTTTCATTACGTTGAGAATGACGCGCTTCTTGTCGTCCTCATCGTAGATGGTGAACGCGCTCTCAAAGCCGAGCAGATCAACATGCTTGCGCAGAATGCGCAGGCAGGCTGTGTGGAAGGTGTACGCCCAGACAGCGGACGCGGCTTCCTCGTCACCGAGGGCAAATTCCAGACGCTCGCGCAGCTCACGCGCGGCCTTATTCGTGAACGTGATCGCAATCACCTGCCACGGGCGGGCGGGATTCATCGCGCACAGGTGCTCCGCGCGGGCGCGGTTCTCCGGCTTAGGGTCGGTCAGGTATTCGGTCAGGAACAGAAGATCGTCCTCGGTCGCCCAGTCGGGCGCAAGTTCACTTTTCAGTCCGTCACCGAACTTGAGAATGTTGATGATGCGGTTGATGAGCACGGTCGTCTTGCCGCTGCCTGCACCAGCCAGGATGAGCAGCGGACCCTCGGTCTGATAGACAGCCTCGCGCTGCTTGTCGTTTAACTTGGAAAAGCGCTGTTCGATGATCGCACGCCGGACAGCGGCATATTTCATATCAAATTTGGTCGGTTCCATAGTTTTCCTCGTTTCGTTTGAAGATACACAGATAGTATACCATATTATATGGAGCGGAACAAATGTTCTTTTTTTCGTTGACTAAGACAGGGGATTGTGTGTAAAATAAGAGCGAGGTGAACCGTTATGACCGAACAACAGCGGCAGCAGACGTATGCACAAATGCTCGTGCGGCTTTCGCGCTCGAATTTCCGCAGCCGATTTCACTTAAAGGCGCAGGACAAGCAGTACATCCGCGAGAAAGGATGGAATACGATTGCCGACCACGCGGCAGATTTCGTTTCCAAGCGGCTTGCACCGGCAGAACCGAAAAACGACGGCAAGCAGACCCCCATGCGGGGACATCCGGTGTTCATCGCGCAGCACGCTACCGCCTGCTGCTGCCGCGGCTGTCTGGCGAAATGGCATGGCATCCCGCAGGGCGTGCCGCTTTCGGCGGAGCAGCAGGTCTATATCGTTGGAATGCTGATGAGCTGGATGAGGAGAGAAATGGAAAATTGAGAATGGAGAATGGAAAATTAGCGTGAAGAGAACGTAATGTTTTACCCTTCTTCATGTCATTATATTTCATCATAAATGTAAACCGTAGGGTGCGACGACTCGGCGCACCATTTGTAAACCATCTGCACATGCTTAATCGTAGGAGCGCACAGTGTGCGCCCGCAGCGCGACTGGAGTCTGCGCAAGAAACGTTCAAGAACCGTTTGATTTGACGTTGCGCGGGAGCACAATGTGCTCCCCTACGGGGTAACGTGTATCAATCGTTAGATACGGTGCGCCGAGGTCGTCGCACCCTACGGTAAAGTTTATTGATAATTGTAGCCTGCAGGTGCCGTCCGCAGCCACCTACCAACGAGTTGCGCGACACTGTTATGTCGCGCCTGCGTAGATGAACCCGCCTGTGTAGCAGAACGAAATCTGACACTGCGTAGAGATAGAGAAATGGGCGCACATTGTGCGCTCCTACGGTAGAAAGAATCCTCTGCCGTTCTCCTTTTCGAAGCGGTCGCCGGTCTCTGGTCTGCGCCGGATTCGGAAACAAAGGGAAACGGGAGTTAAGAGGGTAGAAAACGCAGGTGTCTGCCCTCTTGCCCGCCGCCGCGGGTGCGGTGAACCGCCCAGTCGTCCGGACGGCGCCCGTTCCATATCCGATAGTGAACAACTTGATGAGGATTTGTATAGCTGCAATAATCTTCATGATAAAAATCTGCATTTCGTACAATCAATCTCTTGTAACAAACGACACGATTTGATAATATATAAAGTGTATTGCTGTTTTGCTTGCCAAATGACAAAACAGCATAATTGATTCTCTGCCGGGCGGCAGGGATAAGGAGGAAATTGAGGTTTCATGAGTAAGGTTGAGCAGTATATCACCAGCATTCCGGATTTTCCGAAGGAAGGCATCATCTTCCGCGATATTACCACCGTGCTCGGTGACGCGGACGGCTTCCATCTGGCGGTGGACGAGATGACTGCGCTGCTGGACGGCGTAGAGTTTGACGCGATCGCTGGTCTGGAATCCCGCGGATTCCTGTTCGGTGCACCGATGGCGTATAATCTGCATAAGGCATTCATTCCGATCCGCAAGCAGGGCAAGCTGCCGCGTGCAACGTCCCGCATATCCTACGAGCTGGAGTACGGCATGGAGACCATCGAGGTACACCGCGATGACATCAAGCCGGGGATGAAGATCGTCGTTGTCGATGACCTGATCGCTACCGGTGGTACGCTTGAGGCGGCTGTCCACCTGTTGGAGCAGCTCGGCGCAAAGGTCGTCAAGGTTGTCTGCCTGCTGGAGCTTAAGGGTCTGCACGGACGCGACCGCATCAAAACCTGTCCGGCGGAGACGGTTGTCGCTTACGAGGGGAAGTAAGCAAGGGCAATACCGCATAATTGAACAAGAGTGATTTGCAAGTAAATTTTGCGGTGTTGCCCAAGACATTTCACAGTAATCAAGGCGAAAGCCTGAAAATTAAAAAGGGGGTTATTCGATGTTTGAACGTGTTTTCAAGCTATCGGAACACAAAACCACAGTCAAGACCGAGGTCATGGCCGGTATCACTACCTTTATGACCATGGCGTACATCCTTGCCGTAAACCCGAGCGTACTCGGCTCCACCGGTATGGATACCACCGCGGTATTGCTGGCAACCGCTCTGGCATCCTGCCTGGGCACGCTGTGCATGGCGTTTATGGCAAACCTGCCGTTCGCGCTCTCTGCCGGCATGGGTCTGAACGCCTTCATGGCGTACACCGTTGTTGCAGGCTATGGCTACAGCTGGCAGGTTGCGCTGCTGGCCGTATTCATTGAGGGCCTGATCTTCATCGTCCTGTCGCTGACCAATGTGCGTGAGGCCATCTTCAATGCCATTCCGCTGACGCTCAAAAAGGGCGTTTCGGTTGGTATCGGTCTGTTCATTGCCTTCATCGGTCTGCAGAACTCCGGTCTGTGCGTAGACTCCGCAACGCTGGTCGGCATCATCAGCTTCCCGGAGAATTTCCACACCGCAGGCATCTGCGCACTGCTGACGCTGATCGGCCTGTTCTTCACCGCAGTATTTTACACCCGCAAGATGAAGGGCGCCATCCTGTACGGCATTCTGCTGACCTGGATCCTCGGTATGCTCTGTCAGGTGACCGGCCTTTACGTTCCGACGCCGGACGCAGGCTTCTATTCCCTGTTCCCGAGCTGGGGCATGACCGACTTCTCCAAGTTGGGTCTGACCTTCGGCCAGTGCTTTAACGTGGATTTCAGCGCAGTCGGCATCGTAAACTTTATCGTTGTCATCTTCTCGTTCCTGTTTGTTGATATTTTCGATACTCTGGGCACGCTGATCGGTGTTGCCACCAAGGCGAAGATGCTCGATAAGGACGGCAAGCTGCCGGGCATCAAGTCCGCTCTGCTGGCAGACTCGATTGCAACCTCCGCAGGTGCAATTCTGGGTACTTCCACCACCACCACCTTTGTTGAGTCCGCATCCGGCGTTGCAGTCGGCGGCCGTACCGGCCTGACCGCTCTGGTTACCGGCATCCTGTTCCTTGTATCCACGCTGTTTGCACCGATCTTCACCGCCATCCCGTCCTTCGCAACCGCTCCGGCGCTGATCATGGTCGGCTTCCTGATGGTAGGCACCGTAACCGAGATCAACTTCGATCTGGACAACCTGACCGAGTCCATCCCGGCTTATCTCGCCATCATCGCTATGCCGCTGTTCTACAGCATCTCCGAGGGTATCTCTCTGGGCGTTATCTCCTACGTTCTGCTGAATGTTGCAGCCGGCAAGGGCAAGAAGATTGCTCCGCTGATGTACGTTCTGGCAGTACTGTTCGTACTCAAGTATATCTTCCTCTAATTCAGAAATCGTAAAGATTGCAGAAGGCTGCCGAAGCTCGCTTCGGCAGCTTTTTTGTGGCATGAAAATCATGGTAAATATCAGAGAAAATAAGCGAAAACAGCGGAGATTGCAGTTGAACGGTGTCGATACTTGACAGAAAACGTAGGAGTTGGTAAAATATAAAACGACTAAATTGGGGCAGTATACCCGTTTATCTTGTATCCAAAGGGAAGGAGGCAGCGAATATGACACAGCAGCGCAAAAAGTGCGGAAAAGGCGGCTTTACTCTTGTAGAGCTGGTGGTTACGCTGGTCATTCTGAGCATTCTGTTTGCCATCGCTGTACCGAGCCTTCTGGGGTATATCCATCTGTCGCAGTTCCGAAAGAATGAATCGTACGCTAAGACCATGTATCTGTCAGCAGAATCTGAGCTGACCTACCTTCGTACCGGCGGTGAATGGGAGTCATTCTGCAGCAAGGTGAAGAAGAAAGGCGTGCTGAATCAGTCGTTTGATGAGTCGGATGAGGACCGGAAAAAGCTGGTCGGTCGTATTTACGGCATTCGTCTGGATGCAGGCGAATACGCAGAAGGCGAGCTGTCGGGTGACGGTGCGCTCGTCGGTGCGCTTCTTTCGCAGGATACCTACGATAAAAGTGTGCTGAATGCTGCAATCTGCATCGAAATCGACGTGGAAAGCGGTCAGGTTTATTCGGTTTTCTACGGCACAAACTGCAAGGGACTGTACTACGGATCGAATGAGGACAGCAAACCGGCGGATATGTCCGGCAGCTGGCTGGATATTGATTACAGCAAGCGCGACCGCGATACGCGCCGGGAAGAACGGCTGGGCTATTACTCGGTTCAGGATGCAGTCAATGCTGTCAGTCTGGATGCGACCAAGCTGAAGATCACCTCGATCAATCTGGTAAATGGTGAAACCCTGTCGCTGAACTGGTCGAGCAATGTGAAGGATCAGGATCTGGATAAGGTTTATTACGAGGTCAAGCTGTACAGCAGTGAGGACAAAGCGCAGCTCCTGTCGATCAATATTCCGGGCAGGAATTTGAAAACGGGTTCGCAGTCGGTTGCGGTTACGACCGAGGACAATGCGACGAAGGATTATACCTTCCCCGTGGAATACGACCGTACCAACAAGCGGGCAACACTTGTGCTGGACGGTATGATGAATGCGAAGCTGTACGACCGGCTGGATAAGCTGTCCGCTGCTGATAACAAAGCAGCCTTCCGGCAGAGCAGCGATACCAGCATCACGCGCTTCGGCGGCAAACTGGAAAACCCGCTGAATGTTTACGCAGCCGTGCAGGTATTTCCGGACCCGAACGCAGAAAACACCGGCGGTGAGGAGTATCAAAAGAGTGACGCTATCGAATCCAATAAGGCGAACACGCTTTTCGGTGACGGCACCCGGTCGAATAACAGCCGGTGCGAGATCGAAACCTTCCGTCATCTGTCCAATATCCGTTATATGAATACGGAGGCGGCATTTGCCGTTACCGCGCGTTCGCTGGACTGGACGAGCGACAGTGTAAAGGTTTACGGTACGGCAGCCCGCGGCGCGTTTTCGGTCTCCGCCGGCAAGGATATCGGCTTCCCGAGTATCCCTGCGCTGCGCAGCAATCAGACACTGGACGGCACAGGCGGTCTGCTGAACCGCATTGCCGGCGTGTTTACCGGCGGGAATGTCATCAGTAATCTCAAGCTGGATGAGACCTCGATTGCCGATGACGCAGAATATCTTGGTCTGTTCCGGGAAAACGCAGGCACGATCTATAATCTGCGTTTGCTCAATCCACAGGTGGAGATTGCCTCGGACAAGCTGGACAAGCTCAAGGGTGTCGGCGCAGTCTGCGGTTACAGCAATGGCTCTTTGAAGGGCGATAATGTGGACGGCACCCAAGCCAGGGTGGAGGCTGCGCTGACTTCGGCACAGGCACAGGGCATCGGCGGTGTGGCCGGTGTGATTGAGGTCAGCGATTCTAAGTCGGTAACCAAGCTGTCTGCATCGGGTACCGTGACCGGTACGCTGCCGACCGGCGGTACTGCGCGTGGTATCGGCGGTATTGCAGGCAGCCTGACAACAAACGGTGCCGCAGTCAAGACTCTGACCAACAGCGCCGCTGTAACGGGCAATCGCTCGGTTGGCGGCATTGCAGGCTATTTTTCCGGCAAGAATCAGGCCACGGGAAAAGATATGGCTGACTGCCAAAATGAAGGTCTGATTCTCAGCAGCACAGCCGCAGATGATCATTCGCTGGCAGGACATTATATCGGCGGCATTGTCGGCTACGCGCATAATGCGTCTCTTTCGGAATGCAGGAGCCGTGCCGGATATGCGGACGGCTACACCTATAAGCAGGAGGATAGAGACAAGCTGCGCGGCAGATATGTCGGCGGCATTGTCGGCTACGGCGAACAAAGTGTGCTGTATGACTGCGAGACCGAGGCAAACGGCTACGTTCTCGGCAGCGAGTATGTCGGCGGCATCATCGGTGCGCTGAATCAGTCTGATACGCAGACGGCACTGCTCAGTGAAAACGGCACCAGAACAACCGTTAACGCAAGCTATGTCATCGGCAATTCGTATGTCGGCGGCATCATCGGTGAGAATAAAGGCGGTTCGACGATCAAAAACTGCGTCAACACAGGTGTCGCTGCGGGATACAATGTGTATATCGGCGGTATTTGCGGTGCAAATGAGAACAAGGCGGCCATCATAAACTGTGCAAGCTATGTTTCGGACACCAATAATGAGATCTACAGGCGTGTCACGGACTGGGGAGCTGTCGGCAGCTATGCGGGCGGTCTGACCGGCTACAACAGCGGCACGATCACCTTCAGCGACAAGGACAACGCAGTCTCCAACCGGAGTGTGGCGGGTATCGTTGTCGGCAGGCACTATGTCGGCGGTCTGGTCGGCTATAACGACACGGACGGCACGATTGACATCAATTACACGCTCATCGGCGGCCGTGTTGCCGCAACCGGAGATTGTGTCGGCGGTCTGGTCGGTCTGAATGCTTCGACGGAGCTGCTCGAGAAGAAGCTGACCATCAAGCCGAGCAGTGTGCAGGGACGGTACTATGTCGGCGGTGCGATCGGTGCAAATGTGGTCAATCCGGAAGAGAATGTCACGGTCAGCGGTCTCAAGGTCGATAACAGCCTTGGCACGGTCACTGCAGAGGCATTCTGCGGCGGCCTGATCGGTTATCAGCGCACCTACGCGGCGGCAAACCTCGGCGGCAAGCGCTTTTGGGAGGCACTCAGCGATGACCTGCTGCCGGGTATTCAGGCGGGCAATGTGCCGGGTACGGCAGCGGCATCGCTGAATAACCACACCATCACCATCACGGCAAAGAAAAACAGCAGCCTGAAAACCGCCTCCAACAACATGACCATCCGTGCATATGCGTATGCGGGCGGCATTGTGGGCTACTGTGAACCCCAGACTAAGATGTACGTTAAGGACTGCCTGAACGCAGGCGGCTTTGACCGTCCGGCAGAGGACACCTTCCCGGACAGCAAGTTGAAAACCGGTGTGGATATGGTATCTTATCTGCGGGCGCAGAAGTACACGGATGCCGCGAAGGCGCTCTCCGATGAGCTGGGCAGCGGCGAGCTGCGCGTTTCCATCATCGGCGGCGTGGTTGGTGTGAACGGTGAGAACCATGTCATCGACCACTGCGGCAACACCGGCACGATGAACGGTCTGAATGCCATGGGCGGCGTGGTCGGTCTGAACGAGGGCATCATCCGCGGCTGCACGCTCTCCGGCAGCATGGGCAGCGCAACGCAGGATTATATCGGCGGTATCGCGGGTCTGAATGTCGGCGGCAGGACGGCGGGCACGATTGAAAACTGCACGACCGAGAAAAATTGCACCGTCACCGGACGGAACACGGTCGGCGGCATCGTCGGCTATAATCTCAGCGGCGGCAGGATACAGAACAACACCAGCAGCGCCAATGTCAGCGGTGCAGGCCGTGTCGGCGGTATTGCGGGCGAAAACGGCGGTGCGATCACGCTTTCGAGCACACCGGCAGGAAAGCGCCGTGTCAACGGCAGCGGCAGCGGTGTCGGCGGCGTGATCGGCGTGAATACCGCAACCGGCACGCTCAGTCCGGCAAGCGGCAGCGCACAGGGCGATGTCATTGCCGCGGATAACAGGCTGACCGTGCGCGGCAGCAGTATGGTCGGCGGTATTGCCGGCATCAACCGCGGCACACTCGGCGGCACGAGCATCAACTGCCTGACCAATCAGGCGGCAGAGGTCCGCGCAGCGGCGGGCAGTGCAGGCGGCGTTGTCGGCGCGCAGGAGGGCGCAAAGGCTGTTCTGCGGTACACGAAGAATCTCGGTCAGGTGACCGCAAATGTCGGTGCGGCAGGCGGCATTGTCGGCATGAACAGCGCGAGCAGCACGGTCGAGAACTGTATCGGCAATGGCAGCGTCACCAGTAACGACGGCTATGCAGGCGGCGTTGCCAGCGAAAACTACGGTACGATCAGGAGCTGCAGCGTCGGCACGGATAACAGGGTAACGCTCATCACCCGCAACAAGACTGCGGCAGGCGCGATTTGTGCGGTAAACCACAAGGGTGGTACGGTTCAGGGAGCGGTACTCGGCGATCATATCACGATTTCCGGCAGTGCATTCATTCTGGGTGCTGTTGTCGGAGACAACAGCGGTACGGTCACGGAAACCGAGGTTTCGCAGCAGCCGACATACAGCGTTTCCGCAAGCACGCTGCAGGTCGGCGGTGCAGTCGGCATCAATCGAGCGGGCGGTACGGTCAGCAAGGTGAAGGTCACCTCGAATTTCGAGAAATTCACGAAGTATACCTATCTCGGCGGTGTAGTCGGTCAGAATAATGCAAGCGGCAAGGTAACCGAATGCACTTACTCCGGCACGATCGACGAAGGCAAGAGCGCCGTCGGCAACTGCTACGGCGGCATTGCCGGACTGAACGGTGGTCTGCTGCAGGGCAACACCGTTTCCGGACTGACGCTGACGGCGGACGGTGTGTACACCGCAACCTCCACCAGCTCGGCGGCAGAAAAGGAACGCCTGTCGTCGCATATTGGCGGCATTGCAGGCAAGAATGATACGACCGGCATCATCGAGCAGTGCTACATAGACAATACCGGAACCGGCACGATCACGGTCAAAAACGGCATGGTCGGCGGTGTGACCGGCTATAACAAGGGCACGATCACCATGTCCGGCGATAAGAGCACCGAAAAGCTGATGGAAAACGTCACCAAGGTGAGCGAGCTGCTGGCGAATGCCAAGGAGCAGAACCTTTCTGCGGACACTACTTGGGTGGCATGGCAGAATGGCGCACAGGTCGAGAACATGAAGTTCAACGACGGCGCGGCGCTGAAGAACGGCCGAACCATGCAGATCATTGTATCGAGCAACGGCAATCTCGGCGGCGTGGCGGGCTACAACGCGCCGACCGGTGAGCTGAATCGCTGCGTCAGCGGCAGATGGCTGCTGGTCAACAAGTCGGACGGCATCGGTGTCGGCACCGGCGGTATTGTCGGCATGAACGAGAGCGAAAAGGACCTGTCGTTCCTGCTCAACCGCGCGTTTGTCGGCCGCCAGCTGAAAAAGCAGAATACCAGCCGCTTTGCGGGCGGTATCATCGGCACGCAGTCCAACAAGACCACAAGCGACTGGACGATTGAGAACTGTATCAATTATGGCACGGTTTACGGCTATCTGTCGCACTATTCGGGCGGCATTGTCGGCCAGTGGACGAATAACGGCGGCACGGTTGAGGATTGCTACAATTACGGCAATTTGCAGACCACTTATGCAGCCAACTGGGTCGGTGCATCCGGCGGTATCGTGGCACAGCTGTATCATGCGGCCTCCGGTCAGGATTTCAATATTCTGAGCTGCCAGAACCATGGCAGTATATATGGCCGCTGGGGTAACAACACGAGCTACAGTGCAAATGATAGTGCCGGCATTCTGGGTAATATTACGGCGTATACGGCAAGTTCGGCCGCCATGGGACAGCAGTTCAATATCAATGTAGTGGACTGCCTCAATGCACCGGGTGTTAAAATTTATTCGGGCTCGATGGCCTCCGGTATCGTGGGCTTCTTCTCGGTCGATAACGCAACATCGAACAACGGTGCTTCCATCACGGCATCGACGGCGAATATCGTGCTGAATATCGATCGCTGCCGCAACTATGCGTACACGGACGATCTGGTGGGTACTAACTTCCGCGCCGGTATCTTCGGTGACCGCTACGGTTCGGCTGCGACACGGAATACTTATATCCAGAATTGCTATTCTGTGCCGATCTTGTCGGATAACGGCATTATTTCGTTCAAGACTAGCCGTTCTACGCCGCTGGATGTAAACCGGGTGGGCAATAACTATTATTTCTTTGATACATGGGGGCTGACAGAGCGCGGGAATACAGCTGGCATTACTTATAAAACGGACGAAGCGCGCAACAACGGTGCAGGTGAATCGCGGCGTGGTTATGCGCGCATGGCTGCATATGGTGAGTTTGGCAGAAAATTCTATGCGGCGATTGTTGGTCCGCGTCTGGATCCGACTTTGAACTTGACACAAAATGAGGATGCCCGGACAAAATGCGGCATTTATTACAACATGACAGATTCTAATACAAGGGTTGAAAATGGTATCCTGATCAGCAAATTCAATGATGGTACGGAAAAAATTACCGGACGAATCCTGTTTGAAATGCCGCCGGAATATTCTTATGATCAGGTACGCACATGGAATGCAAACAACCTAATGCCTGCCATTAGCCAGAAAAACGGCAAACTGAACAACCTGTCAGGCGGAAAGATCATGGACGATTATGTTCGTGAGGCATACCGCACCATGGAGCACGGCCAAAACAGCAAAAAGCTGGATGCCTCGTTCACGGTTGACTTGAAACAGCAGACAGACGGCAGTTTCGATGTATCCATCGAGGATACGGACCGTCCCCTGTACTACGAGGGTACAGTGCTCGTTGATGGCAAGGAAGTGCTGTCCAATCTGCGCTTTATCCCGAACCAAAAGGGACAGGGACAGTGGGACCCGAAGCTGAACGGCACACAGGTGTACGGCTCCGGCATCACCACCGGTACGTTCCAGCTGCCGGCAAGCCTTGCGACAGACACAGCAGGCAAGACCGTTACATTGTCGGTTCGTGCTGTCAGTCTGTTTGAGGATACCGCGCCTTCTGCATGGAAAACTGCGGCGACGCAGAATGTGTCGGTGCTGCCGACACCGGATGTCAATATCCGACTGGTGAGCCATTGGAACAATGGCGCTAAATACCAGATCTCGCTGAAAAACCTTGCGGATTATGCGGCCTTCAGCAACTGGAAGGTCACCTTCAGGCTTGGCTCGCAGACCGTGACCATTGATCAGAACAACCAGACCGCCGAGATCAGCGGCGACGATTTGAAGGAGCTGATCGTCACGGCAGCGGCAGGCATTACGAACGGCATTCAGCCGGCCTCCGTGACGGATACCATCCCGACCGACACGCCGAAGTACAAGCCGGACGGCAGTATTAACAAGCTGTCGGTATCGTACTCGGGCAGTACGGTGGATGATTGCACCGTCACGGCTGCACTGACGGTCAACGAGCCGCAGATGGAAACACCGCCGATTTACCGTATCGAGGTGCTCGGCACGGTTGGCACAAATGAGTATGTGTTTGCGTATGAGGATGTGCTGACCTCGGCGGGCAACACGGTTATGGCAAACTTCCGCGACCTGCCGAAGGAGTATTTCGCGGAGAATGTCACAAATCGTCGGGTGCGTGCATGGTACGCCGCCTCCGGTCTGGGACCGGTTTACACCTATGGCGATACCCGGCAGACCGGCGATGCACCCGTTACGCTGCGGACTTACAGCGCGGAGGGCGTTCAGCAGCAGGACAAGACCATTTACAGTCATGTTCTTGGCCATGCGAATGACTTTGCAAACTACATTAAAGCCGCGGCGCTGAACATCAAGCCGCTGACGGCACCGGAGCTGAACGACCCGGTACTGATACCGGAAGATAACGGCAGTATCAGCTACCGGTTCTCGTGGACGCAGTCCGGGCAGGGGACTGCAGCGCCGCACTACAGCGTCAAGCTGACCGGCATCACTGCGGCAGGCGCAAGAATCGGCATTCCGGTCAACGAGGTTTACGGTACGCAGGAGAATCCGAATACTTCCCAATCGTTCACCATCAGCGCGGACGACTGGCAGTACGCCGAGGTTGAGCTGACCGTTACCCGTCTGGGACAGGAATACGGCGAGGTTGGCCTGAGTACGACGAAGAAGTACGCTGTCAAGCAGCGCCTCGAGCGTCCGGGACAGCCATTGGTAATCAACCCGGATACCAACGAGCTGGAATACACCATTGGCTGGAGTGCCATCGGCAGCGAAAACGGCTGTGCAGGCTATCAGATTTATGTGCAGCCGGAGGGCGAAACGGCCGCTGCCCTGGGTGCGCTTGTGCCCGTCAGGGGCGGCACCTGCTCGGTAAGCCGCAGTCTTGAGGATTACGCCGGCAAGACCATCGACCTCTATCTGGTGGCGGTGGCTACTGATGATTCCGGCTACGCGGACAGCCCGAACGGTATCGTGTACACGATGACCGTGCCGATGCGTCTGAATACGCCGAGCGTCAAGTGGTCGTACAACTGGAATGCGACAGCAAACAACCCGATTCCGGCGGCCGGCTTCCGAAGCGGAGGCCTGCAGGTCACCGTTACGCCGGAGAATGAGGCCAGCGTACCGCCCGGCGGCAGCACCTATCTGCTGCGGGCAAAAATCACCGGGACGGACGGCACAACGGTGACTCACCCCGTTTCCGCAATGAGCGAAAGCGGCGGCAGCTACGTCTGCAGCCTGACCGATCTGGATACGAAATACGCAGGCTGTTCTGTACGGTTTGAGGCTCGTATTTCGCAGTCGGCGGGACAGGTAAGCTCGGTCTGGGTATCGAGCGGCGATGTGGTATTCCCGCGTGTGAAGCTGGAAGCACCGAGCGCGTCGCTGGCAAACGTGAATGAGACGCTTGCGGTCAGCTATGGCCCGATGAATCGTCTTATCAACACGGCAGAGTGGGATGCACAGCTTACCGCGCTCTCGTGGGACGAGGTGGCAGAGGCTGACCTGTATCGGATTGAATTGACCGATAAGGACGATAAATCCACGACTGTTACCGTCGATATGAGCGGGAATCTGCCGGAGATTATCATAAATGGTCAAAATACGTTTGCAGTTGCAGGGGATGACTGGTATACTGTAAAACAGGGCAGTGCGGTCAACGGCAGATACAGCCTTACCAATGGCAGCATTCGTTATTACAGCTATCAGCCGGATACCATGCTGCAGGTGAAGGACGGCACATTTACCTTGAAGCTGCCTAACATTTTCTCCGTGGTAACGCACGAGAATCAGACCCTGCAGCTGACGAATGGTATACAGATCAGCAGGGTAACTGTCATTGCGGACAGCAAGAGCGACCGTTATACGGAATCCGATCCTGCTGAGCGCAGATTTTAGTTACGAAGGGAGGCGGCAGACATGAAGCGGATACGTCAGGGATGGAACACCCTGCGGCGCAGCAGGCGAAGCGGTGTTTCGCTGATCGTAGCACTTTGTGCTGTCGCCGTCCTGATCGGACTTTCGCTCAGTATCGTGTATTCCTCATCCATGCTGCTCTCGCGGGCCAACCGCAAGATCGGCAGGGAACGCTGTTATCAGCTGGCGCAGTCCTTTGCACAGGTGCTGGACAGCGAACTGCAGGAATACAAAACAATAAAGCCGGAATTGGATACCAATTTTGCGCCGGAAGGCTGTTTCTACCGTGAAGTGAACAACATTTTAGCGGAAGATACGGGATTGGGTATTTACGATCCGGACCGTTCGGATGAAACCACTGCCTGCTATAATGCGGGTTCGACCGAGGATAACTACGGCAGGATTACGATTCTGCTCCGTGATGTTACCGATGTGCAGGACCCGATCACAGGCGATACCTTTGCATACGATGCTCGGAACGAAGGCACCGAAAAGGCAGAGCAGACAACCTTTAACAGACATCAGGTTTGGGTAGGCGTCAAGGCGGAAAAGGGAGCGGACAGCTACATGTACACCACAGAATACCGCCGAAAGGACAGTTTTCAGCCAATCTACACATGGAAAGGGGAAGACGGCGTCAGCGGACAGTTCCCGGTCTACTGGGTAAACGGCCGCTTTTGCCGAAGTGCCAACGGCGAGGAGCCGGTAGAACCCAAGGTCATTGGCGAGGGCAAGGATGCCCGCACGGAGCATGTGGAGATCAGCTATACCTATGATATCAATAATCCGACGTACAGCCGATACGAACCCATTCACAAGCCGGCAGCCCGGACAACCGGAGGTGCAGCCGATGAATAGACTGATTCGCGTGCTGCGCGACCGCCGGGGCGAATCCATGGTGGAAATTCTGGTTTCCACGGTGGTGTTCATGCTGCTGCTGGGCGCGCTGAACGGCGCAGTCGGCTTTGCCTCAAATGCGCAGCGCAAGTCGGAGCAGCTCCGCAGGGACGCGACCGAACTGCAGGAAAGCGTGCGCGGGAATGCAGAAGTCGCGGACGGCGAAGCTGCCACGTACGATTTTAAGGTGACGACGTCGAACGGCGAAGATACCGATATTGAAGCCTTCCACGTAAAGGTAAAAAAGCAGACCGTAAACGCCAAAACCGAGGACGGCAAAACCGTACCCTTCTACCGGTTTGCGAAGGGAGAGTGACGGCATGAAACGCATTCGCTCAATCCTGCGCGGCCGGGAAGGCATGACACTGGTGGAGCTTGTGGTCGGCGCCGGACTGCTGTGTCTGGTCATCGGCATATTCAGCGCGTCGCTGCGGCCGGCGGCCGAGGTATCGCGCCGCACGCAGGAGCTGAACAGCGCCGAGCTGATCGCGGACGACCTGCTCGAAACCGTGCGCAGCAAGGTGGAGACCGCCACGGATTACATCAAATGCTACGACAGCGGCACGGACGTGACGAATAAAACCGGCTCGTCCGAAGGCTCGGCGATCGAGTTTGGCTATGAGACCGAACAGGGATATAACGCGGCGGAGCTGCTGACGGCAGACGGCTGCGGACCAATCAAAATCGTGATTGCCGATAAGGACTCCGGTGAGCAGCCTCGAGTGGAAAAGGGTTATCTTGTCGAGCGCTATTATAAAGACGGCTACAGTCAGGATGCGGACGGCAATCCCATTGCCCGAGCCATGACGAAAACCTATGCAGAGGGCTTTTATATGGGTCTCCGCGCCGGACTGCATTTCAAAATCGACGAAGCAAAGCACACCGTTACCGCCACCGTGACAATTTACCGCGATAAGGATTTGACCGATAAAATCTATTCGGATTCGCTCATTATCGACCTGCGGTACGATATTCCGGTGAAAACCGAGGTAACGGCAACGAAAAAGCCGGCATAACGGCAATGTAATATGTGTAACTCTGCGGAGCACCGCCGCAGCTTACAGAGATAGAAAAACAAAAATAAAATTGGAGGAATAAGATCATGATGGAAAAAATGATCGCGCTGCAGCAGAAGCGCCACAGCAAGAAGGGCGGCTTTACGCTGGTAGAGCTGATCGTGGTTCTGGTTATTCTGGCAATTCTGGCAGCGCTGCTGATTCCGGCGCTGACTGGTTATATTGATCGTGCAAAGGAAAAGTCTGTTATCGCTGAGACTCGTCAGTGTGTAATGGCGGCGCAGACATTGGCAGATGAAGCATATGGCAATGTAGCAGCAGGCACGGCTGTTACGGTTGATGCTGGCAAGGTAGCCACTCTGGCTGAAGTTAGCGGCACAGTATCTGATATTAAATTTGATGGCACGAATAAAAGTAAAATTACGGGTTTGAAATATACTAAGGGCACTAAAGTGTGCACTTATGATGGTACGAACTACACGGTAGCTTAATAATGCTTGCCTTCACCAACCACCACGCCCGTACCGCACCGTCTAACCACGGTGCGGTACGGTGGCTGACGGTGGTGACTTGATTCATACCGCTGTAACGAGGCGGAACGCAGTAACGGTGCCTGCGTTCGGCTTGCGGACGGTATGGCGGGTCACAGCCCCTTAACGTTTAAGTGGCTGTGACCTGTCATGCGGTTTTTGTATGGCAGATTCTATTTGTAAAAAATCATTCCAAACCAACCCAACGAGGAGGGAACCAATGCTTTACATCGCCTATGCTGTATTATGGCTGTTACGGTTCGCATTGGGCGCATGCGTATTCAGCTTTCTCGGTGTGGTGGTATGGCGCCTGCCGCGCAGAGAAAGCGTGGTGAAGGGACGCAGTCACTGTCCGGTGTGCGGGCGCACGCTGTCGGCGGCGGAGCTGCTCCCGTGCCTGAGTTATCTCCTGCAGGGCGGCAAATGCCGCGGCTGCGGTGCAAAAATTCCCGCAAGGGATTTCTGGATCGAGGTGCTCGGCGGCTTGTGCTCCTGTGCCTGCGCATACGCCTTCGGCGGCGAGACCGCACAGGCGGCGCTGGCGTTCGCCGTGCTCGGTATTCTGACGGTCGTGGCGCTCATGGACATGGACACGCTTGAAATCTACGACCGGTTTCCGGCGCTGCTGTTTGTCTGCGGCATCGCTGCGCACATACTTATCCCCAGCCTGGGGATAAAATCGCGGCTGATCGGCTGCGTGATCGTCAGCGTACCGATGCTGCTTCTGGCGCTCATCGTGCCCGGCGGCTTCGGCGGCGGTGATATCAAGCTGATGTTTGGCGCGGGCTTTTTCCTCGGCGCAAAGCTGACGGTCGTTGCCGCGTTTATCGGCATTCTGCTCGGCGGCGGATTCGGTGCGCTGCTGCTCGCCCAAAAGAAGGCAAACCGGAAAAGCCAGTTCGCATTCGGTCCGTTTTTATGCATCGGCATTGCGATCGCCATGTTTTTCGGAGAAACGATCGCGGACTGGTATATGGGATTATTGTAATGAATGGAGAGGAGGGTCAGCATGGCTGCATCCAACAACCACAGGCTGACCGTCACGGTCAAACCGAACAGCGGTCACACGCTGTTCCGCTACACGGCAAAGGACATAGACGGAAAGGTAGTCCGCGGCGCAATGGAGGCTGCGGACTATGACACGTTGTATACCCAATTACTCGCTCAGGGGCTGTATCTGCAGAGTGCGACCCGCCGCGGTGCGGGCCGCAAGCCGCGCACGCTGCGTCCACAGGAGCTGAGCGACCTGTGCCGTCAGCTGTCCACGCTGCTGGCTTCGGGCGTCAGTCTGGTGCGCGCGCTGACGATCATCTCGCAGGATGAGGGCATCAGCGCGGGTCTGCGCCGCATTTACGAGAGTGTGCTGGGTGAAGTCCGGAAAGGCTCGAGCCTGTCTGCCGCACTCGAGGCGCAGCAGGTGTTCCCGACGCTCATGCTCGGCATGATCCGCGCAGGCGAGGGCAGCGGCAAGCTGGATCAGGTCGCGGAGCGGCTCGCCATCCACTACGAGAAGGCGCACCAGATGAACCAGCAGGTCAAGTCGGCGCTCATGTACCCGATGATCCTTGCGATTCTGGCGGTCGCGGTCGTTATCGTTATCGTAACCTTCGTGCTGCCGCAGTTCAGCGATCTGTTCTCCACAATGGATTCGCTGCCGGGCGTTACGCTGGCGCTGATGGCGTTTTCCAATTTTATGGTTACCAAATGGTATCTGATGATACTGGGTGTCGCGGCAGTGGTCATGGTTATCCGCACGCTGCTGCGCATTCCGGCCGTCCGGCTGGAAATGGATCGGCGCAAGCTCAAAATGCCGGTTTTCGGTCCGCTCAATCAGGTTATCTGTACGGCGCGGTTCGCGCGAACCATCAGCAGCCTGTACTCGAGCGGTCTGCCGATCGTCACTGCGCTGCAGACCGCCCGTGATACCATCGGCAACGCCTACATCGTTTCGCAGTTCGATGATGTGCTCGTGCAGGTGCGTTCGGGCGTCAGCCTGTCCGCCGCCCTCGAGACCGTAGACGGCTTTCAGCGCAAGCTGTGCAGCAGCATTGCAGTTGGCGAGGAGACCGGACGACTGGACTCCATGTTGGATTCCATCGCGGATTCGATGGAGTACGATGCACAGCAGGCGAGCAAGCGCATGATGACCATTCTGGAGCCGATGCTGATCGTGCTGATGGCGTTCGTGGTCGGCTTTATCATTATCGCAGTCATGTCGCCGATCATCGGCTCGTACAGTGCGATTGAGAGTTCGGGGAACGTATAATCTCGGAAACGTGTAAACCTCACAAAAAGGGGAGAAATGAGAATGAACACAACCGTTTTGGCGCTGCAGGAGGAGCAGGTGCTTGTCGCGGTCGGCAAGTCCGGCGCGCAGCCTTCCGTGCAGGCGCTTTACAGTGCCCCCGCACACGGCGGCGGCATGGAAAACTGGGAGAAGGCGATAGGCGCACTCTGGCAGCAGCACAGGCTGCCGACCCGCGGCATCACGCTCGTCCTGCCGGATGAGGCGGTTGCCACCAAGACCATCACCGCACCGAGCATGCTGGAAAACAAGCTGGAGGAGCTTGTGCGGCACGAAATGCGTCCGCGGGAGGATCAGCTTGCGGCGGCGGACTATGTGCCGCTCGGCACAGATGCCGAAGGCCGTCAGCAGCTGTTCTGCGCTGCCTGCCGCAAGGAAACGATGGAGGAATACCTTGCAATGACCGACCGGCTCGGTCTGCGCCTGCAGAGCGTTACCGTTACTATGGCAGGACGGCTCAAGCTCCTGCATGCCATGCAGTCCATGCAGGGCAAGACCTGTATCTGGCTGTGTTTTGAGGGCAGCAGCGTGCTTTCGCTGCTGGTCGAGAACGGCGAGTACCGTTATTCCAGCCGCAGCCGTATTTTCAGTGAGCCGGGCACGGTGGATTTCGGCACCGAGATGACGAGAAACGTTTCCGGCACCATGCAGTTCCACACGGCAAGCCGCTCGGGCGGCACGCTGACCGATGTGTATTACGCCGGCTGCTCGGATGATGATTTCGAGGTGTGTCTGGCGGGTATCCGCGGTCTGGGTCTGAAAGTGAGCCGTCTGCCCGAATGCCGTGCGTTCCGCGCCCTGCCGAACGGCGAGCGGCTGGACGACTGGCTCGGCTGTGCCGAGACTTTGATTCGAACCGTACTTCGTGCAAACAAGGAGCTGGATCTGCTCCGCAGCTATCGGCGTTTGTCCCGCGGCAGCAAAGGGCAGACCGGCCTGCTGCACAGCTTCTACACACCGATTGCGGTATGTCTGGTGGTGTGCGCTGCGGTCTGGTGTGTGTTCCTGCAGATGAACAGCAGCCTGAGCCACAGGACCGACGACATCAACGATTGGCTGAACGATCCGACCGTGATCGAGCAGTACAACGAGGCTGCCGAAAAGCAGCAGCGCAATGACAATCTGGTGCAGGGACTGCAGCAGGTGCGCAATCTGACGGACGCGCTTGCCACCTATCCGCAGGTGGACAGCGCTCTGATGAGCAAGATCGGCGCGGCAGGCGGTGCTCAGGTCAGCATGGTGCTGACCGGCTATGATGCGGCTACCGGCGCGCTGCAGTTCGATGCACAGAGCGGCAGCGTTATCGACATTCCGAGCTATGTGCTCAAGCTGCAGAAAACCGGCCTGTTCCGCAAGGTGGACTACACCGGCTATACCTATGAGGACGGCGTGTACGTCCTCAGCCTGAACTGTATCCTGCTGGGAGAGGAGGCAGCCGAATGAACATCGTTGTAACCGAACGTGATAAAAAGCTGCTCCGGCTGGTGGCCTGTCTGGCGATAATCGTCATTTTCGGCATGTACCTCATTCGTCCTGCGATGGAAAATCACGAAACGCTGCAGAACGAGTATGACGCCGCCGAACAGAAGCAGCAGGAATATCAGACGCAGATTGCCGCACTCGCGACGATTGACGACATTATCGCGCAGAATGAAGCCGCGCTGAACACGGCAAGCGAAAAATACTACAAGAGCGATCTGGAAACCCGTCAGATGGACGATATCATCACGGGTATCGCGCTCGAGAACGGGCTGTTTCCGCAGTCGCTGACGCTGACGGAAGCCGCTCCGGGTGCGGTCAGCGCGTATCTCGCTGAGCAGGAAGCTGCGCAGACGGACGGCAGTGCGGACACCTCGTCCGATGCGGAATCCGCCGATTCGACCGACGATACATCGGCAACGCTGATACAGCCGGTCAACTACGTTTATATCGGCACTGCGACTATCTCGGCGCAGGGCGCTGTAACCCAGTGGCTGAACTTCCTCGATGAGATGGAGCACAGGTACAAGGGTCTGCGTGTGACCAATTTCAGTATTGCAGACTATGATTATGTGGCAAACAACACGCAGGCGGTCAGCACCAATCTGATCACCGGCACGCTGGAGATCTACATGTGTGTCAGCGACAAGGAGGCAGACGCATGAAAACCAATTTGCGTATCGGCGAAGTGCTGATGGAGCGCAATTACATCACGCAGGAGCAGATGGAGCAGGCGCTCGCCTACCAGAAGGAGCACCGTGAAAAGCGAGTCGGTCAGATCCTGATCGAGCTGGGCTTTGTCACCGAGGCGCAGGTGCTCGAGGCACTGGCTGCCCGTCTGGGACTGGAGATCGTGAGCATCGGACAGATGCAGGTCGATCTGACCGCTGTCCGCATGATTCCGCGCGAGCTGGCGGAAAAGCAGAACCTGCTTGCGGTCGGCTTTGCGGACAAGAGCCTCGAGGTCGTGACGAACGATCCGCTCAACTACTTTGCCTTTGAGGAAGTGCGCCAGCTGACCGGCTGTCAGGTGGTCATCCGCCTGAGCGAAATGGGTCCGCTGCAGAGCGCAATCCGCTACTATTACGCCGAGGTCGGTGCACAGCAGGCGGCACAGACCGCCAACGAGGACTTTGCAGAGCGCAATGTGGAGATTCTGCAGGTCGAAGAGAGCGAGAGCGGCGATCCGGAAGCGCCGATCGTCAAGCTGCTCAACAGCCTGCTCGACCGTGCCATCAGCACCGGCGCGAGCGACGTGCATATCGAGCCGTTTGAGGGCAGCACGCGCGTGCGCATGCGTATCGACGGCACGATCGTCGATTATGTAACGCTGCAGCGCAGTGTGCACCAGCCGCTGATCGCACGAATCAAGATCATGGCGAACCTCGATATTGCCGAGCGCCGTCTGCCGCAGGACGGTCATTTCCGTATCCGTGTGGGACAGAGCGAGTACGTCAACATCCGTGTATCGCTGCTGCCGACCGTGTTCGGAGAAAAAGCCGTGCTGCGAATTCTGGCAACGGCGGGTCAGGTCGATCACGCCAGCCACTTCGGCATGGATGACGAAAGCTATGCAAGGTTCCTGCCTATGCTGAACTCACCGAACGGCATTATTTATATCACCGGTCCTACCGGTTCGGGTAAGTCCACCACACTGTACATGGTGCTCGAGTATCTGTCGCACCGGCAGGTGAATATCTCCACGGTTGAGGATCCGGTGGAGAAGAACGTGCCGAGCATCAACCAGACGCAGGTCAATCCGGTTGCCGGACTGACGTTTGAGTCCGGTCTGCGCGCGCTGCTGCGTCAGGATCCGGATATCATCATGGTCGGTGAGACCCGTGACGGCGAAACCGCCGGTATTTCGGTTCGTGCGGCCATCACCGGTCATCTGGTGCTGAGTACGCTGCATACCAACGATGCGGTCTCGAGCATCGTCCGTCTGGCCGATATGGGCATCGACCACTATCTGATTGCAAATTCGCTGGTCGGTCTGGTCGCGCAGCGACTGATGCGCAAGGTGTGTCCGCACTGCGGCAGAGAGGTCGCAGTTACGCCGCAGGAGCAGGCGCTGCTTGGCAAGGATATCACGACCATCAAGCGCGGCACAGGCTGTATGCACTGCAACGGCACCGGCTACCGTGGCCGTATTGCCGTGCATGAGATTGTCACGATCGACCGCAATATCCGCCGCATGATCAGCCGCGGCGCCGAAACCGAGGAGATCGAGGCCTACGCGCGGGAACAGCAGGGCATGCGCAGCCTGAAGGAAAAGGGGTTGGAACTGGTAAAACAGGGTGTTACTACACCGGAGGAGCTGCTCAGGATCGCGTATTACGCATAACCGGAAACCGCTCTGTATCTTTTGATACAGAGCGGTTTTAACGATTATGAGCAGAATTACAGAACGAAATCCGTATAAGTGAACGTGCGTTCACTGTTGACTGGCTCCCCGGAGCTGAAAACTTTTCCTTTACATTCTTATCTCAAGCGGGTATAATACCCATTGATGGATGGCATTCCGCAGAGCGGAAGCTATACCTTGTCACAACATGTTTTTCAAATTTTTCCGACAGTGATTTTACGTTGCGTCACACCACAGAAAGCGGGTGACAGCATGAACATTGGCATTGTTGGAGCAGGAAAAGTCGGCTTTTCCTTCGGCAGACTGCTTGCCGAAAAAGGCGTGCGGATATCCGGCTATTACAGCCGCAATTCCGACAGCGCAAGAGAAGCCGCAGAATTTACAAATTCCGGACACTATACCGACCTGGGCAAACTTATCGAAGATAGTGACGCGATTTTCATCACCGTTCCGGATAATGCGATCACCGAGGTGTATCGGCAGGTCGCAGAATTTGAAATTCAGGACAAGTATATATGTCATTGCAGCGGCGCCTGCACAGCCGAGGAAGCCTTTCCGGGTATTCACGCGCAGGGAGCCTATGCAATATCCATTCATCTGCTATTTCCGATCAGCAGCAAGTATAACTGCTGGCGGGAGCTGGCAGGTGCTTTTTTTTGCGTCGAGGGTGACGCGCAGGCGGTCGAGGTCTTTGTACCGCTGCTGCGCGGACTGGGGCTGCAGGTGCAGACCATTTCGCCGGAGAGCAAGGCGCAGTACCACCTCAGCTGTGCACTGGCAAGCAACTTTGTCTGCGCACTTGTGCAGCGCAGCGCCGAATTGCTGGGCGGCTGCGGATTCTCCAAAACGGACGCACTGCACGCGCTTGCGCCGCTCATGCGGAGCAATCTGGCGCATGTGATCGAGCACGGTGCCGTCTCAGCGCTGACCGGACCCATTGAGCGCGGCGACACGCAGACCGTGCAAAAGCATCTGTCGTGCCTGACGGAACGAGACGACCGGCAGCTTTACGCGCTGCTGGGACTCGAACAGGTCAAAATGGCACAGGAAAAACATCCTGAGCAGGATTACGGCACGCTTGCCGCCCTGCTGAATAGGGAAAAGGAGCAGAACGAATGAAAAACACAGTCAGCACATTTCTCTCGATGAAGCAGAACGGCGAACGCCTCACCGAGATTACCAGCTACGATTACACGACCGCCAAGCTGGTGGAAAAAGCGGGCATCAACGCCATTCTGGTGGGTGATTCGCTCGGCATGACCATGATGGGTTATGACACGACCCTGCCGGTTACGATGGAGGACATGATACACCACAGCGCGTGTGTAGTCCGTGCGTGCGAGAACACCATGGTCATCATGGATATGCCGTTCATGAGCTATCAGGCCTCGGCCGATGAGGCGGTACGCAATGCCGGCCGTCTGATGAAGGAGGCGCGCGGACACGCGGTCAAGCTGGAGGGCGGCGCAGCCGTTGCCGAGCAGATTCGCGCCATTACGGATTCTGGCATTCCGGTGCAGGCACATATCGGCATGACGCCGCAGAGCGTCAACGTGTTCGGCGGCTTTAAAGTACAGGGCAAGGGCGAGGATGCGGCAAAGCGGCTGCTCGAGGATGCCTTCACCGTACAGGAGGCCGGTGCATTTTCGGTCGTGCTCGAGTGCGTACCGCCCAAGCTGGCGGCGCTCATCTCGAAAAAGCTGACCATCCCGACCATCGGCATCGGCGCGGGCGCAGGCTGTGACGGACAGGTGCTGGTCTATCAGGACATGCTCGGCATGAACATGGACTTTACGCCCAAGTTCGCCAAGCAGTTCGACAATATCGGTGAGCGCATGGTGGATGCGTTCCGCGCTTACATGAACGAGGTGCAGAACGGCACGTTCCCGACCGAAAAGCAGAGCTTTGTCAAGTCTGACTGCAGCGATGAATATCTCGCCAAACTCGACGCTGAATTTTGAGAGAAACAGGAGTATATACAATGAAAATCGCAACAACCATCGCAGAAGTACGCGCACAGGTGCGCGAGTGGAAACAGCAGGGTCTGACCGTCGGTCTGGTGCCGACCATGGGCTATCTGCATGAAGGACACGCCAGTCTGGTCAAAACGTCCGTGCAGCAGTGCGACCGCACGGTAGCGTCCGTGTTCCTCAATCCGACCCAGTTCGGCCCGGGTGAGGATCTGGAGACCTATCCGCGTGATTTCGAGCACGACTGTGCGCTGCTGACTGAGTGCGGCTGTGACATGGTGTTCCATCCCGAGGTGTCCGAGATGTATCCGGACGGCTTTGCCACCTTTGTTGAGGTGCAGTCCGAAATGCCGCGTCAGCTGTGCGGCAAGACCCGTCCGATTCATTTCCGCGGCGTGTGCACGGTCGTTTCCAAGCTGTTCAACATCGTAACGCCGGATAAGGCGTTCTTCGGTCAGAAGGACGCACAGCAGCTGGCGATCATTCGCCGCATGGTGCTCGACCTGTCCATGGGCATTGAGATCGTCGGCTGCCCGATCATCCGTGAGGCAGACGGTCTGGCGAAGTCCTCGCGCAATACCTATCTGAGCGCAGAGGAGCGCAAGGCGGCACTCGTGCTGTCGCGCGCTGTAAAGCTCGGCCAGGAGCTGGTCCGGAACGGCGAGAAAAACGCGGATGCAATCGTCAATGCCATGCGTGCGCTTATCGAGCAGGAGCCGCTCGCGCGTATTGATTACGTCTCCGCAGTGGACGGCCTGACCATGCTGCCGGTGCATGAGATCAACGGCGGCGAACTGATCGCTATGGCGGTCTATATCGGCAAAACGCGCCTGATCGACAACTTTTCGGTGGAGGGCTAAGTCATGACAGTACAGATGCTCAAGGGTAAAATCCACCGTGCAACGGTCAAGCAGGCCGAGCTGAACTACGTCGGCTCGATCACGGTTGATGCCGATCTGCTGGATGCGGCCGGCATTTACGAATACGAGAAGGTTGCCATCGTGGATATTGAGAACGGCAACCGCTTTGAGACCTATACCATCGCCGGTGAGCGCGGCAGCGGCATGATCTGCCTGAACGGCGCGGCGGCGCGCTGTGTCAGCGTGGGCGATAAGGTCATTCTGATGGCGTACGCGCAGCTGACGCCGGAGGAGGTCAGGAACGGCTATGCTCCGCAGGTCGTGTTCGTGGATGAGGAAAATAAGATCGTCCGCACCACCACCTATGAGAAGCATGGTCTGCTCAAGGATATGGCGTAATGAAAAAGGAGAACCCGGGTGGGTTCTCCTTTTTCATTGGTGCAGAGCTGAGGATTAGAGTGAAGAGAGGTAAGGTGAAATGCAGGCACAAGAAAATATTCGCAGGTGCCGTCTATCACAACGTGCAAACGAGTTGCGCGACACTGTTGCGTCGCGCCTGCGGAGAGTAAACCGTATATGTAGCAGCAGGGTAGGCGAGAACTGCGTAGAGGTAGAGAAATGGGCGCACACTGTGCGCCCCTACGGAAGAAAAATCCTTTGCCGTTTCTCTTTGCGAAGCGGTCGCCGGTCTCTGGTCTGCGCCAGACTATCAAATAAAAGGAAACTGGAGTCCCAAGAGGATAGTACTCATCTAATCCACGCACGGCGTGGGAACAAGGTTTAGTGGCCTACGGGCAAACCTTAGGTGTCCATCCCTCTTATGCGCCCGCGCGGCGTCAGAGCACGTCCCCGCGCTCCGCAGAGCGCAGCTCTCCGTTGAGATTAAGCGAAAACCTTCCCGCCCGGAAAGGGCGTATTGCTAACGCAACTCGTGTGCCCCGCAAAATCGGTGCCGAGTAAACCGGCAAATCAAAATTATCGATTGAAGATTAAACCGACTCCATCTCCGTCGCAGAGGATTTGTCTGCGTTCTCCCGGAACAGCAGACCGAAAATACGGCGTACCAGCGGACCGGCTGCAAAGAACTGCCACAGCAGTGCCATCGGGAAGTTCATAACGGTGGTCTGTACCCAGATTGCAAAGAACTGTGCGTTATGGCTGTCCTTGAACAGCAGGGTGGCAAAGAAGCTCATGCACGGGCACATCAGCCATACGGATGCAGCCGAGATGGCAAGCATAATGCTGGTCTGGTTGGCTTCGCGCGGATTGACAAGACGGAATGCAACCTTCATCGCCAGCTTGCCGACAAACACCAGCTCGAGCAGAATTGCGATAACAGTCATGATCGGCCACTCGTGGAATACCGCGAGGAATACCCAGTTCTGCATGGAACCGGTGTTCAGCACGATGTTGTACGCTACCATGCCGTATACCATGACAGAAGCCATGATAATGGTGTAAATAACGTCCTGAAATTTGTTTTTTGGCATTTTGTTTTCTCCTTTTTTGTATATATGAAATATTTTTTGATAACGAATAGAAATGCAGCTGAACGCAAAAAAATAGGACGAAGTAAACTTTCGTCTACTTCGTCCTATGGACTACTTCAACTACCATTAATTATAGATATCATACCATATTTTATGAGCGTTCGTCAAGACTAACTTTGTTGTTGACAAGACTGTTCCCTGGGTGTATACTGTGTCTGTAAATGAACCCCCTCCCTCGGGGGAGGGGTACGGATAGGAGATGCGATATGAAACAACGGTTTCGGGTGGGCGGCATGAGCTGCGCGGCCTGCTCCGCCCATGTGGAGAAAAGCGTTTCGGCGGTGCCGGGTGTCAGCGGCGTGCAGGTAAATCTGCTCGCTGGCAGCATGGCGGTCGAGTACGACGAAAACGCGTGCGACGCACAGACGATTATAAAGGCGGTCGAGTCCGGCGGCTACACGGCTGCGGTGGACGACGGCAGGCAGATATCGGCTCCGGCGCAAAGCCCGCAGGCGGACGAGGCGCTGAAGGAAATGAAGACCCGTATTATCGTTTCGGCGATTTTCATGCTTGTCCTGATGTACTTCTCGATGGGCGAGATGGTCGGGCTGCCACTGCCGTCCTATGCGGCAGGTATGGACGGCATGTTCAATCTGGCGCTCACGGAGCTGCTCCTCACGCTGCCGATCGTCATTATCAACCGCAAATATTATATCAACGGCTTCAAAACGCTGCTGCATCGTGCCCCGACTATGGACGCGCTTATCGCCGTTGGCTCGGGTGCGGCGCTCGTGTACGGCATTTACGCGCTGATTCAAATCGCGCTCGCGCCCACGCCTGAGGCAGCCCACAGCTTTATGCACGACCTGTATTTTGAATCCGCAGGCATGATTTTGACGCTGGTAACGCTCGGAAAGTTCTTTGAGGCGCGTGCCAAGCGCAAGACCGGCGAAGCAATTGCGGCACTGATGGACCTGCGTCCGCAGACCGCCGAGGTCATCCGTGGCGGTCAGACCATGCAGCTGCCGATTGAGCAGGTACAGGTTGGCGACCTCGTTATCGTGCGCGGCGGTCAGTCCGTACCGGTTGACGGCGAGATTACCGAGGGCAGCGCCTATCTGGACGAAAGCGCCATCACCGGTGAGAGCATGCCGGTCGAAAAGCACGTTGGCGATACCGTAATCGGCGCAACCGTGTCCAAGAGCGGCTATGTTGTTATGAAGGCATTGCGTGTCGGCGACGATACGACCCTGAGCCAGATTATCCGTCTGGTAGAGGAGGCAGGCGCGTCCAAGGCGCCAATCGCCAAGCTGGCGGATAAGGTGGCAGGCGTGTTTGTGCCGGTCGTTATGGGTATTGCGCTCGTGACAGCAATCATCTGGCTGCTGGTCGGCGAAACGCCGAGCTTTGCGCTCACACGCGCGATTTCAGTGCTGGTTATCTCGTGCCCGTGCGCACTGGGACTGGCTACGCCGGTTGCTATCATGGTCGGCACAGGTGTCGGTGCGAAAAACGGCGTGCTGTTCCAGTCGGCGGAGGCGCTCGAGAATCTGCACAACGTAAACGCGGTCATCATGGACAAGACCGGTACCGTAACCGAAGGACGTCCGGTCGTAACCGACGTAAAATCCTTCGGCGTGGAGTCCGGTGACCTGCTCTCGCTGGCGCTGTCACTCGAGAGCCGCAGTGACCATCCGCTGGCGGACGCCATCGTGCGCTATGCCCGCGAGAAGAACGCGCAGGAGCGTTCGGTCACCGACTTTGAGATGATAGAGGGACAGGGCATTCGCGCAACTGTGGACGGTGTGCCGTGCTTTGCGGGCAACCGCCGGATGCTGCTCGCTAACGGACTGGCGCTGTCCGGCTCGATGCAGAAGCTGGGTGACGAGTTCGCCGCAGCAGGCAAAACGCCGCTGTTCTTCGCGGCAAACCGCCAGATTGTCGGTATTTTTGCGGTCGCTGATGTGCTCAAGCCGACCAGTAAGGCGGCAGTCGAAGCACTGCGCAGTATGCACATTGACGTAACGCTGCTCACCGGCGACAACCAGAAAACCGCGCAGTCCATCGCGTCCGAGCTGGGCGTGACCGATGTGATCGCTGAGGTGCTCCCGCAGGACAAAGAGCGTATCGTGCGCGAGAAGCAGGGCAAGGGCCGCAAGGTTGCCATGATTGGCGACGGCATCAACGATGCACCGGCGCTTGCGCGTGCCGATGTCGGCATTGCGATTGGTGCGGGCACGGACGTGGCTATCTCGTCTGCGGACGTTGTGCTGATGAAGAGCGACCTGATGGACGCGGTGGACGCCATCCGGCTGTCGCGCCAGACCATGCGCAACATTCGCCAGAACCTGTTCTGGGCGTTCTTCTACAACTGCATCGGCATTCCGATTGCGGCAGGTCTGCTGTGGGTGCCGTTCGGCATCAAGCTCAGTCCGATGATTGGCGCGGCGGCAATGAGCCTGTCGTCCGTCTGCGTGGTCTCAAACGCGCTGCGCCTGCGCTTTTTCAGCGCAACTCAGAGAAAAACGGCGGGGACGCCTGCTGTTTTGCCCGTCAGCGGCGAAAAGCCGCTTACGGCACATAAAAAGGAGGAAAATGTTATGGAAAAGACAATCAAGGTTGAGGGCATGATGTGTCAGCACTGCGTGGCACACGTCAAAAAGGCGCTCGAGGGTGCAGCAGCCGGCTGTAATGTTGCGGTCGATCTGGATGCAGGCAAGGCAGTCGTTTCGGGCAAAACGCTGCCGGAGGATGCCGTTCTGACCGCAGCCGTCACCGAGGCAGGCTATAAGGTGGTTGACATCAAATGATGGCAGATCGTAAAAAGGTTGAGCCGCTGCTCAGGACCGCGCGCGGGCAGATCGACGGTGTGCTCAAAATGATCGAGGACAACCGCTACTGCATGGATATTATGATGCAGCTGCAGGCGGTTGAATCGCTGGTGCATAAGGCGCAGAGAGAGGTTCTTCGCGGACACCTTTCCGGCTGCGTGCAGGATGCGTTTGAGACCGGAGATCAGAACGAACGCGAGCAGAAGATTGCAGAAATCATCAAGCTGCTGGATAAAGCGTAAGCGGAAGGACGTGCCCAATAGCACGTCCTGAGGCTGTCGAAAAACTAACGTTTTCCGAGCAGCCTCTCGATCGAAACCACGCTTTCGATCGAATTCTGAAGAAAAAACGCGCCTTGCAGGCACACTTTTTCTTCCCTTGTATAAATTCCGAGATACATGCTCTCGAAATTTATGAATTTGCTCCGCAAATTCTATTTTATGCGTGCTGCCGCACGAAGCACAAGAGTCGAAATGCTGCTTTTTACAGACTGAGGACGTGCCCAAAGGCACGTCCTTCTTTTGCCTGAAAATTGAAAATTTGTGTAGGTTCATACAGTTCGCACAAAAATCACAAATGAATTTTGTACGAAAATCTGGAAAATAAAAGGAAACATTTCTGCTGAACTATGCTATAATTTATGTGTAGCAGAAATTACCTGCTGCGCGGATGAACCAATCAGATTCCATGTGCCCGGAACAACCGGTTCATTCAGCTTAGACAACTTGATCTGTGCATCATGCGCCAAGGGCGTGTCTGTACAGAAAAAGGCACAGCCGGTGAAAGCCGGTGTCGCAAAGCCATGGGTCTACCCGGAGTAATTACTCCGTAGGACAGCCGGTTGCCGAACAGCAGAATTCACGCCTCCTTTGCGTCTGTATGCACGCAGAGGAGGTTTTTTGCATGAAAAAGAGAAATAACCGTTTTCTTGCCGGTACCCTCGCCGGATTGATGATGCTGACCATGCTGCCTGTTACCGCGCTTGCGGCGCAGGAAGGCGCAGACGGCGATGCTGCATCCGACACCTCGAATAATAATATTGTAAACGTGGTAAGCGACGGTGAAAACGGTCAGCAGGATGTGAATATAAATATTGCGGCAAACGGCGGCAACGAGAATGTACAGAAATCCGCTGACGATAGCAACGGTGACACCGAGAATGTACAGAAATCCGCTGACGACAGCAACGGCGACAGTGCCGATACAGCCGCACCTGCTCCGCAGGAGGGCGAAGCAGGCGGCTCGGGCAGCAGCGGTGAGTCGGCTCTGACTCCGACTCCGGCGGAAGAGCCGTTTGTTGCGAAGATTGGTACTCAGACGTATAAAACTCTGGATGAAGCTATTGAAGCTGTACAGGGTGACGAAGTTATTGAGGTTGGCGAAGATTGCACGCTGACCGTTGGTACGATTGAAAAAGCTGTGGTTATTAACGGCAAGGGTCATACGATCAGCATTCCGGAGCAGGATACGGATAATCACGCACTTAAGATCAATGCTTCGCTGACGTTTAACAAAGCCAATGTAGTCTTTACAAATGAAAATGCAGAGTGGACTGTTACCATGAGTGGTAATGGCGTACTGACTCTGGATGAAGGCAGTACCTGCATTATAGAGAAACATGGTATTTATGCAGATAATTATGCCACCATCAATGTAAAGGGCGGCTCTAAACTGACAGTTCAGAACACTTCGTATACTGCATTGATGGCAGATGCAGGTTTTGCTGATCTGAATATTGAGGAAGGTTCTACAGTTGTTGTTGATCGTGCGTATAGAGGTGATGAAGTTCCTAATGGCATTAACAACTTCAAAATTAACGTAGTAAATTCCACGCTTAACGTTACAAACTGCGAAAATCAGGGTCTTGTAAGATGCGAATTAACGCTCGATAAGTCGAATGCAGAAATCAGCGGCAACGATATGGGCATTACTGGTTATGCGGATACAAATGTTCTTACCATGAAAAATGGTGCTACCCTGCTAATAAAGGATAACGCTCACAGCGGTATCTTCATGCACGGCGGCAATGTTGATGTACAGGACGGTACAGCGCTGACAATTACCGGCACCGGTAATTCTGTATCTAAGGAAGTCGTAGAGGGTTACTATGTCGGTGCTCTGGCTATAAGAACCGCTGATCCGGCTAACGCAAATGTCCGGTTTGCAGATAATGCAACCGTAAATTTGGTTGACAATGCAGTTTCCGCAATCAGAAACTGCGGTATGATCGAAATCGGTGCCGACACGGTTATCACGAACAACGGCGGCAAAACTCAGTATGGCGGCGGTATCCGTAATTACGGTGAAATTACTGTTTCTGCTGGTGCACAGCTGTATAACAACCATGCACTGATGGCTGGTGATGATATTTACAACGGCACTTATAAGTATAAGACTTACACTTGCGATGGCAAAATTACCTTTGCACCTGTCGGTGACGGCTGGATTCTGGATGACTGCAAAGAAGAGCACCCGATCGTAGGCTGGTATCACGACGGCAAGGAAAAGCTGACGGACAATGCCTACAAGCGCTGGAAGGGCGATGGTGAAGGCGATGATTACTACGCTGACGAATATACGGTTGGTAAAGAAGCTGTTTCCGATGCACTGGCTCTCAAGGCTGCCCACGGTCAGCTCTGCAGCGTAACCTACGAAGTAACCGGCGACATTCCGTCTGATGCAGGCGCAGTTCCGGCAGCAGCCAAGGTTAAGAAGGGCGGCAGCTACACCGTAGCACCGGTACAGACTACCTCGCAGAGCCGCTACACGTTCAGCGGCTGGCGGATCAACGGCGTTGGCGATGTTGTAACCGAGATCAAGGACATTCAGCAGGATGTCAAGCTGATCGGCGTATGGACCCGCAGATCGTCCGGCGGTGGCGGCGGCAGCAGCAGACCGACCGTTGACATTCCGGATGATGTACCGACCGGTCTGAACGGTGACGATCACTTTGCGTACATTGTCGGCTACCCGGACGGCAACGTTGAGCCGAATGGCAACATCACCCGCGCAGAAGTGGCAACCATCTTCTTCCGTCTGCTGACCGAGGAAGTCCGCACCGCAAATTCCACTCAGTCCAACAGCCTGTCCGATGTGACGCGCGGTCAGTGGTTTAACCATGCTGTCTCCACGCTGTCCTCGATGGGCATTGTAAAGGGTCATAACGATGGCACGTTCGCGCCGAATGCGCCGATTACCCGTGCGGAATTTGCCGCAATCGCCGCTCGCTTCGACGATAAGAACACGGATACGTCCTCGAAGTTCACGGATATCGCATCTCACTGGGCAAAGAATGAGATCGGTATCGCCGCAAACAAGGGCTGGATCAACGGCTATCCGGATGGTACGTTCCGTCCGAACCAGTATATCACCCGCGCAGAGGCTATGACGCTTGTCAACCGCGTACTCAACCGTCTGCCCGAGAACAGCAGCGATCTGCTCGACAGCATGATCAAGTGGCCGGATAATTCCGATGCTTCCGCATGGTACTATCTCGCTGTGCAGGAGGCTACCAACAGCCACGCATACTCGGATAAGAGCAAGGACGATAAGTACGAGAAGTGGACCACCATCCGCGACGCTCGTGACTGGACCGAGCTTGAAAAGTAAATTATTCGTTTCGGTAAACCGCGAACCACAGATGATATAGCAAGTATCGTTTTACCGGGCACAGCAGAGGCAGGAGAAATTGCTTTTCCTGCCTCTGCATTTTTTGTTTGGGATGGGATAGGGGCGTGGGCGGTCAATGGCTGCCCCTGCGGAGATTAAACCGCATGTGTAGCAGTACGCTGTCTGTGAACTGCGAATATGTCGAGAAAGACACGCAAGAGTAACCCGACTGCCGTTCCCCTTTTTCGGAGCGGTCGCCGGTCTCTGGTCTGCGCCAGACTAACAAACAGGGGAAAGGTAGGAGTTCAAAGAGGAAGAGCACTCATTTAATCCGCGCACGGCGCGGGAGCAATGTTTAGCAGCCTACGGGCAAACCGCAGGTGTCCCTTCCTTTTTGTCCCCGCCGCGGAAGCGGCAGTTTCCGCGCTCCGCAGAGCGCAACTCCTCGATGAGGTTCAGCGAAAAACTCACCGCCCGGGAATGGCGTAGCGCATACGCACTTCGTGCGCCCAGCAAAGCCTCTGCAGAAGGCAAAAGAAAAGCCACTCACTTTCGTAAGTGCTTGATGGTGGAAGTTACAGGGCTCGAACCTGTGACCCTCTGCCGGTTGGCAGATGACGAACCCAGCTGCAATAGAGAAAAAGAAAAAGCACTTACTTTCGTAAGTGCTTGATGGTGGAAGTTACAGGGCTCGAACCTGTGACCCTCTGCCGGTTGGCAGATGACGAACCCAGCTGCAATAGAGAAAAAGAAAAAGCACTTACTTTCGTAAGTGCTTGATGGTGGAAGTTACAGGGCTCGAACCTGTGACCCTCTG
>OLRY01000242.1_pt1 | contig 78025 bp, 59 predicted proteins | sample 1672541 | NCBI WGS metagenome assembly OLRY01 (sample SAMEA3136697, study PRJEB25190) | human gut metagenome | biome: human gut; feature: human-associated habitat; material: faeces | place: Austria | collected 2013 | reverse complement strand
GGGGCGGTTCCGCGGGTGCGCAGCTGGCCGGGCTGGCGGCAATGGCTGCGAAAGGGAAGTTTGATTCTGCGGACTTTGGAAATATGGAACAGGATTCGGGAGTCAGTGCATGTATCCTGTGGTATGGCTGTTATAACTTTGAAACGGATGCCGGACAGCGCAGGGAACTGCAGATGCCGCTGCGTGAAGGGGATTACTGGGCCTACCGGAACTATCTGGGCTGCGATGACCTGGAAAGCTGCAGGGAGGTTCTGCATGAAATGAATCCTGAAAATCATATTTCAATGTTAGCTCCGCCGGTGTTTCTTCAGCATGGAGATAAAGACAGCTATGTTCCTTATCTGCAGTCAGTTGATTTTTATAAAAAGCTGGTGAAGGTAATCGGCGCTGATAAGGTTATGCTGGAAATCCTGCAGGGCTATGAGCATGCGGATGACAGGATGTTTGAGGAAGCTAATGTGAAGAAGGTTTTTGATTTCCTGGAGGCAAGCGGTGTGGATGTTCTCCGCATCACAGACAACGGCGGTGACGAACTCCTCCTTGATAATGATATGGAAATGGAAGGCATGGATGATGAGGAAGAGGTAGAGCTTGACAAGATAGATCTTTCCGTTCCGGAAGGTGTCAGCATTGAAGATCCTGTTCGCATGTATCTGAAAGAGATCGGTAAAGTCAGCCTGTTAAGTGCAGACGAGGAGATCGAGCTTGCCAAGAGAATGGAAAAAGGTGACGAAGCTGCCAAGAAACGTCTGGCAGAGGCGAACCTTCGTCTTGTTGTCAGCATTGCGAAAAGATATGTTGGCCGTGGAATGTTGTTTCTTGACCTGATTCAGGAAGGAAACTTAGGTCTTATCAAGGCAGTTGAGAAATTTGATTACCGAAAAGGTTACAAGTTCAGTACCTATGCAACATGGTGGATCCGTCAGGCTATTACAAGAGCCATTGCTGACCAGGCACGTACTATCCGTATCCCGGTGCATATGGTTGAGACGATCAACAAACTGATCCGCGTTTCACGTCAGCTGCTTCAGGAGCTTGGACGTGAACCTACGCCGGAAGAGATCGCAGAGGAGATGGACATGCCGGTAGATCGTGTACGTGAGATCTTAAAGATCTCCCAGGAGCCGGTGTCTCTGGAGACTCCGATTGGTGAGGAGGAAGACAGCCATCTTGGCGATTTCATCCAGGATGATAACGTTCCGGTACCGGCAGATGCAGCAGCATTTACACTTCTTAAAGAGCAGCTGGTAGAGGTATTAAGCACTCTGACAGACCGTGAGCAGAAGGTTCTCCGTCTCCGTTTCGGACTGGATGACGGTCGTGCCAGAACTCTTGAGGAAGTTGGAAAAGAATTCAACGTTACAAGAGAGCGTATCCGTCAGATCGAGGCGAAAGCTCTGCGTAAACTGCGTCATCCCAGCCGCAGCCGTAAGCTGAAGGATTACCTTGACTAATAAAAATATATCAATACAGCTTTCCAGGCGTCTTATGGCCATTGCCGGTATGGTAACAGGTGGAAACCGGCTGGCAGACGTGGGATGCGATCATGGATATCTGTCCATCTATCTTGTCAGTGAGAAGAAGGTGCCGTCAGCCATTGCCATGGATGTGCGTCCCGGGCCGCTTTCAAGGGCCAGGAAAAATATCTCCTGCTATGGTCTTGAAGATTACATAGAGACCCGTTTAAGTGACGGACTTATGAAACTGGAGCCGGGAGAGGGCGATACCCTCGTGATCGCCGGCATGGGTGGTCCTCTGATGGAAAGGATATTAAATGATGGAGAGAAGGTCCGGGAGGGGTTTCAGGAACTGATCCTGCAGCCTCAGTCGGACCTTCCTCATTTTCGGCATTTTCTTGCTGAGATCGGCTGGGAGATCGTAAGCGAGGAAATGATAAAGGAAGATGGAAAATTTTATCCTATGATGAAAGCTGTGCGTAATGAATCCGGAAAAAAAATCTCATATACAGAGGAAGAAGCCTGGTTTGGCCCCCTTCTTCTGAGAGAATGTCATCCTGTTCTGAAGGAATATCTTCTTCGGGAGACAGCAATCCGTGAGAAAATCCTGGCGGGACTTTTAAGTGCGCCGTCTGAATCTGCGAAAGCCCGCCTTGCTGAAGTAAAGGAGGAAATGGAGCTGATAAAGTCAGCCCTGAAACGATATGAAAGCATATGAACTGATTGAATGGCTGAATGAACATCATCCGCAGAAATTTGCGGAAGACTGGGATAATGTAGGTCTTCTGGTGGGAGATGACAAGAAAGAAATTTCACATATTTTTCTTGCACTGGATCTCACAGAGCCTGTTCTTGATGAGGCTGTTAAAGTTGGAGCAGACATGATCCTGACCCATCATCCGATGATCTTTTCCGGGATCAAGAAGATCAATAATCATACATTTACGGGAAGAAAGATTTTGCGTCTGATCCGTGAGGATATTCCGTATTTTGCTATGCACACTAATTATGATGTGATCGGTATGGCAGATTTAAGTGCGGATTATCTGAAACTTCAGGAAACAAAAGTACTCACTGTTACCGATGAGTCCGGGGAACAGCCGGAGGGATTTGGAAGAGTTGGGAAACTGGCGCAGCCGATGACTCTTGGAGAATTCGGAAAATATGTAAAAGAATGCAACAGACTTCCGGATGTGAGAGTTTATGGAGAACTTGACCGGAAGATCGAGATGGTGGCGATCTGTACAGGAAGCGGAAAGAGTATGATCCGTGATGTGATGGCAGCAGGCGCGGATGTATATGTGACAGGCGATATTGATTACCACACTGCGATCGATACCATGGCAGATGGCCTGGCTATTGTAGATGCAGGACATTACGGAACGGAGTATATTTTTGCAGAGGCTATGGCAAAGGAACTGAAGGAGGATTTTCCGGAGCTTAAGACAACTTGCGCCAGCGTGAAAAATCCATATATTGTTTTATAAATATAAGCCTGTGGAGGTGATCGTTATGGAACTGACGATGATTAAAGTGACCATAAACGGAGAGACAAAAGAATATCCCAAGATGACTTCTTATTCCGAGATCGTTAAAGATTATGAGGGTACAACAGAGTATCCGGTAATTCTTGTAACTGAGAACGGAAAGCTCCGTGAGCTGCATAAGAAGGTGAGACATGACTGTACCGTAGGTTTTATCACTGCGAAAGACAGCGCAGGGCGAAAAACATATCGGCGTAGTGCTGTTTTTATCCTTCTGAAAGCGATCTTTGATGTGGCTGGAAAGGAGAATGTGGATCATGTTGTGATTCATTATTCCATCGGAAATGCACTGTATTTTACCATGAAGGGGAGTGCAATACTGAATCAGGAACTGATTGATAAGGTGAAAGTGCGGATGCGTGAACTTGTTGACCGGAAGATACCGATCTGTAAACGAAGTGTCAGCACAGATGATGCAATTTCCATGTTCCACAGGCATCATATGTATGATAAGGAGAAGCTGTTCCGTTACCGTCGGGTATCAAGGGTGAATATCTACAGTCTTGAGAATTTTGAGGATTATTTTTACGGATTTATGGCACCGGATACCGGGTATGTGCAGTATTTTGACCTGCAGCTTTATGATGAGGGATTTGTACTGATCCTTCCGCGTCAGAAGAATCCGGATATATTGGAGCCTTTTGAGCCACAGGATAAGATCTTTCATGTGCAGAAGGAATCAGAAGAGTGGGGTGATAAACTGGAGGTTGCTACAGTTGGAGATCTCAATGACAGGATCACCAGAGAAGGTGTGCAGAGTCTGGTGCTGATCCAGGAAGCTCTTCACGAGGCGAAGATTTCTTCGATTGCGGAGGAAATCCGGCGGAGAGGAAATGTGAAATTTGTGATGATTGCAGGGCCTTCATCTTCCGGAAAAACAAGCTTTTCACACAGATTATCGATCCAGCTTTCGGCACATGGACTGAGACCACATCCCATTGCTGTGGATAATTATTTTGTGGATCGAAAGCATACGCCGTTGGATGAATTTGGTGAAAAGAATTATGAGTGCCTGGAAGCAATCGACATCAAACAGTTTAATCAGGACATGTTGGATCTTCTTGCAGGAAAAGAGGTGGATCTTCCAACCTTTAATTTTAAGACCGGTTCCAGGGAATATAAAGGTGATAAACTGCAGCTTGGAAAGGAAGATATCCTAGTGATCGAGGGAATTCACGGACTCAATGATAAATTGAGTTATGCACTTCCCAAAGAGAGTAAATTCAAGATTTATATCAGTGCACTGACCCAGTTGAATATTGATGAGCATAACCGTATTCCGACTACAGATGGAAGACTGATCCGAAGAATTGTCCGCGACGCACGTACACGTGGGACTTCTGCAAAAGAGACCATTGCAAGATGGCCGTCTGTAAGAAGAGGTGAGGAGCAGAATATCTTCCCGTTTCAGGAAGAAGCAGATGTAATGTTCAATTCTGCTCTTGTGTATGAGCTGGCCTGCCTGAAAGTTTATGCAGAACCGCTGCTTTTTGGAATTGACAAAAATGAACCGGAATATCAGGAAGCGAAGAGACTTCTGAAATTCCTGGATTATTTTGTGCCGGTTCCATGTGAGGGAGTTCCGTTTAATTCTCTTTTGAGGGAGTTTATTGGCGGTAGTTGTTTTAACGTATAGGAGGGTTTATGAAAAAGAAAGTACAACTGACAAAACTGGCTCCCAATTGTGGCTGTGCAGCAAAGGTAGGACCGGGGACTCTGGCAGGAGTTCTTGGAAATCTGCCGAAGTTCTGTGACCCGGATCTTCTGGTTGGAACAGATACTTCGGATGACGCTGCTGTTTATAAAATTTCTGAGGATTTGGCACTGATCCAGACACTGGATTTTTTTACTCCTGTGGCAGATGATCCTTATGATTTCGGACAGATCGCAGCAGCCAATGCGTTGAGTGATGTGTATGCCATGGGCGGAACTCCGAAGACGGCTTTGAACATTGTGGCGTTTCCAAAAGATATGGATGTGGAGATTCTTGGAGAAATTCTCCGCGGCGGTGCAGACAAGGTGATGGAGTCTGGAGCAGTTCTTGCAGGCGGACATACTATTCAGGATGATACACCTAAGTACGGGCTTAGCGTAACGGGATTTGTGAATCCGAAGAAATTCTGGAAAAATTACGGAGCACAGACAGGGGATAAACTGATCCTCACAAAACCGCTTGGTGCAGGGATTATAAATACAGCTATCAAAGCAGACCTGGTATCAGAAGAAGCAAGAACAGCAGCACTTGCCTCCATGAAGCTTTTGAACCGGTCAGCCTGCGAAGTTTTCCGGGAATTTGAGATTCACGCCTGCACAGACATAACAGGATTTGGCCTCGGCGGACATGCCACAGAAATGGCCGCAGCCAGTGACCGGACCATTGTGATAGATACAGAGAAGCTACCGTTACTTCCAGATGTGGAGATGTATGCGTCCATGGGACTGATTCCGGGAGGAGCCTACAGAAATCGGGAATATGCCAATGAAACCGGAGTGAAAAGTTCAGCAGTGCTCTGGAAAGAAGATGTGGTATTTGATCCACAGACTTCCGGTGGTTTGCTGGCAGCAGTCAAAGAACAAGACGTCCCACATATAATGGAAAAACTAAATGCAGCAGGTTTGCGGGCTGGGGTGATAGGAGAAGTAACAGACAGGCAGGTGTGGACACTGGAGCTTAAGTAATAACATTACCGTATCTACCTCGGCACAAAGTTATACCCTAAATACTGAAGCATACAGACAAAAGTCAACAGCATTACACATTGGAAATGTGACGTGTGTAGCCATCATTGCATGGACAATAAAGAAAAATTCCAACTCTAACTTTACAAGTTAGCGTAGCTATGATAGAATATCAACTGCGCAGCCAGTCTAGGTGATCGCGGCTGAACAGACGAAAGGGTTCAGACGAGGAAAGTCCGGGCTTCACAGGGCAGGATGCCGGATAACGTCCGGTGGAGGTAACTCCCAGACCAGTGCAACAGAAATAAACCGCCCCGTTTATACGAGGTAAGGGTGGAAAGGCAGTGTAAGAGACTACCGCCGCTGTGGCAACAGAGCGGGCACATGTAAACTCCATTCGAAGCAAGACCGAGAAGAAAGCCATACGGCGGCCCGTCGTGCTTTCAGGTAGGTCGCTGGAGCCTTCTGGCAACGGAAGGCCTAGATAGATGATCACTCAACGACATAACCCGGCTTATCGGTCTGACTGCGTATAATAAGCACATTAATTAAAAAGCAGCTGTATTCCATGAATCATCGAAAATGATTTACAGAATGTCAGCTGCTTTTTTATACAGTCAGTTACTTATTACGTTTTCCTCTATACTTCTCCTCACAATACCTACAGCGGTAAATCTCTTTTTCCTCATCTGCAAGAACAAAAATCTGGTCCAGTCCCTGCTCGATGGAAGTGATACAACGGGGATTCTTGCATTTGATCACGTTCACTACCTGTTTCGGCAGCTTCAGTTCTTTTTTGGCAACGATCTTCTCATCTTTAATAATGTTTACAGTGATGTTGTGATCGATAAAACCAAGAATATCAAGATCCAGATCCTCGATCGGGCATTCTACTTTGATAATATCTTTCTTGCCCATTTTCTGGCTGCGGGCATTCTTGATGATAGCTACAGTACAATCCAGCTTATCCAGATTCAGGTCATGATAGATAGTCATTGCCTTGCCGGCTTTGATATGATCCAGGACATAACCTTCACGAAGAGCACCTACGTTTAACATGGCAGTTCCACCTCCAGTAATGTAAGAATCAGGGCCATACGGACATAAACACCATACTGGACCTGTTTGAAATAAGCGGCACGCGGATCAGAATCCACTTCAACAGAAATCTCATTAACACGCGGAAGCGGATGAAGGATATACATATCCTTCGGAGCAAGTTCCATCTTCTGTTTATCCAGAACATAGAAATCTTTCATGCGGATATAATCCTCTTCGTTAAAGAAACGCTCCTTCTGAACACGGGTCATGTACAGGATATCAAGAGCTGGAAGTGCGTCCTCGAGACGTTCCTCCTCGACGAACTCGATATTGTTGCGCTTTAGTACATCCTCACGGATATAGCTTGGGATACGAAGCTCTTCCGGAGAGATCAGGACGAATTTTACGTTCTCATAACGCACCAGTGCCTCGATCAGAGAATGGACAGTACGTCCGAATTTCAGATCACCGCAGAGACCGATCGTGATATTATCAAGTCTGCCTTTGAGGGAACGGATAGTTAAAAGATCGGTTAATGTCTGAGTAGGATGCTGGTGGCCACCATCTCCAGCATTGATCACCGGAATATTGGATGCCATAGAAGCTACAAGCGGAGCACCTTCCTTCGGGTGACGCATAGCACAGATATCTGCATAGCAGGAAACAACGCGAATGGTATCGGCAACACTCTCGCCCTTAGATGCTGAGCTGGAATCGGCGGAAGAAAAACCAAGAACCTTTCCTCCGAGATTCATCATGGCTGCCTCGAAACTTAAACGTGTACGTGTACTTGGTTCATAAAACAGTGTCGCAAGCCTTTTATCATCACAGGTGTGCGCATACTTTTTAGGATTTTTCCCGATATCATCGGCGAGATTCAGAAGCTTCTCAAGCTCTTCAACCGAGAAATCCAACGGACTCATTAAATGTCTCATGTTGTACCTCCAATTATTTACTGGAAAATCAGATTCCCTTCCAGATATCATAATATATAAACGTGAGTTTTTCAAGATGATTTCCGAGGATTTTGTCGAAGAAGCCATTCAAAGAAAAGACCGGTGATGAACCACAGAGGTGCATAGTCCAGTCGGATCACGCCTTTATATTGCAGCGGAACATGAGAATAATCCCAGGGGCAGATATGAAGTTTCCGGTAAAAAGAACCGCTTAGGAATTCCACCAGAAAAATCCCGCAGCTATAGAAAACTCCGCGTATCATAACCGGAAAACGGGCAAGCTTATGATAGGCGGGGCGGATGACAGCGGCCAGACCGTACACCGGAAACATCAGAAGAGATGTTTTTCCCATCATGGTAAAGTGACCGGTAAAAAGAGAGTGCAGTCCGGTCCAGATGATTTCCAGGCACCAGCCTGTAAAACCGCATAGAAAAAAATCCTTCTTTTGCATACCAAAACCTCTTCTCGTAAGCAAATTTTTCACACACATTTAACATGGAAAAGCATCTTTAATAGTATCCCCTGCCTTGAAAAAAATATACGTGTGGTTTATAATGAACGAAACACACGCGGAAGGAGAAACAGACAATGAATTATGAAGAAAGTCGCGCCTATATCAGAGCCGCAGAACTGAAGAAAGGCATCGTTCTGGGACTGGATAATATGAGGGAGCTGATGAGGCGTCTTGGTGATCCGCAGGATGAACTGAAATATGTTCATGTAGCAGGAACCAACGGAAAAGGGTCTGTGATCGCATATCTGTATTCCGCTTTATCAGGTGCAGGCTACCGGGTCGGAAGATATATTTCACCGGCTGTCTATTCCTACAGAGAGAGGATGGAAGTAAACGGAGAGCCTGTCAGCAGAGAGAAATTTGCAGCATATGTGACAAGGATCGCGGAAGTGATCGATGACATTGTGAAGGAAGGCAAACCGCATCCATCAGTATTTGAAATTGAAACAGCAGCCGCATTTCTTTATTTTCAGGATGAGAAATGCGATATTGTATTAATGGAAGTTGGCATGGGCGGCGATCTGGACGCCACCAACATAATCCGTACGACAGTTCTTTCCATTCTGGTATCTATCAGTATGGATCATACGGCATTTCTTGGAAATACCCTGAGTGAAATCGCAGAGAAAAAAGCCGGCATTATCAAGCCGGACAGTCATATGGTAACAGTGAAGCAGCAGCCGGAAGCAGAAGCTGTGATCAGAAGAATATGTGAGGAACAGAATGTACCATACGAGGTGGCTGACCGGGATGACGCGGAAGTTCTGGAAGCATCTATGACAGGACAGACTTTTCTTTATAAAGGAGAGAAGTACACGATATCCCTGGCAGGTGCATACCAGAAGGAGAATGCAGTGGCAGCACTCCGGGCACTGGAGATCCTGAATGAGCAGGGATATCCCACAACACAGGAGCAGAGGCAGGATGGCCTGAAACGCACCACCTGGCCTGGAAGATTCGCACTTCTTGGAACGAAGCCGGATTTTGTTGTTGACGGAGCACATAACCCTGCTGCGGCAGATATGCTGGCAGCATCTGTTGAGAGGTATTTTAAAGGCAGAAGGATCATCTATATCATGGGAATGTTCCGTGACAAGGATTACCGCAAAGTCATCCGGAAAACAGAGAAGTACGCAGATACCATTCTGACTATCGCGGCACCTGATAATCCCAGGGCACTGTCCCCCGGGGAGCTGGCAGATGCAGTGAGGGAGTTCCATTCGGATGTAAGGTCATATGATGATATTGAATCGGCAGTGGCAGAGGCTTATCATCTGGCAGGAACAGAGGGTGTGATCATTGCCTTTGGTTCTCTGGCATTTTTGGGAGACCTTACAGAAATTATCAAGAAACATAACGGAGGAAATAATGACTGATTTGGAAAGATACAGAGACGAGATCGATGAGATTGACAGCGAGATCGTGCGTCTCTTTGAAAAACGAATGAAGGTGAGTGAAGAAGTCGCTGAATATAAGATCAAGACAGGCAAGCAGGTTCTGGACCCGGTTCGTGAGAGTCAGAAGATCCACACACTGAAAGAAAAGGCGCACGGAGAGTTCAACAGTCTTGGCGTGCAGGAGCTTTTTCGCCAGATCATGGCAATCAGCCGCAAGAGACAGTACCAGCTTCTGACAGAGCACGGAATTTACGGAGAGCGTAATTTCACAACTGTAAAGCACGTTCCTCTTGAGAATGCCACAGTTGTTTTTCAGGGCGTGGAAGGTGCATACAGCTATGCAGCAATGCGTCAGTACTTTGGTAAAAAGATTGAAAGCTACCATGTAAAAACATGGCGTACAGCCATGGAGGATGTAACTAACGGAAAGGCAGACTACGCAGTGCTTCCTATTGAGAATTCCACCGCAGGTATTGTGGCTGATATCTACGATCTTCTCATGGAATATAAGCTCTATATCGTAGGCGAGCAGATCATTCGTGTGGATCATGTGCTTCTTGGGCTTCCGGATGCAGAACTTGGTGATATTACAAAGGTTTGCTCCCATCCCCAGGGACTTGCACAGTGCAAGGCATTTCTGGAGGAGCATTCATCCTGGAAAAAGAAAGAAGTGGAGAACACCGCAGGAGCAGCCAAGATGGTCAGTGAGACAGGTGACAAGAGCGTTGCAGCTATCGCAAGCCGTGAAGCAGGTGAGGTGTTCGGCCTGAAAGTCCTGGCAGAAAACATTTGCAGGGAAAAAGCGAACTCCACACGTTTCATCATTGTAAGCAGAAAGCCGGAATATGAGGAAAAAGCCGGAAAGATCAGTATCTGTTTTGAGCTGCCTCATGAAAGCGGAACTCTTTACAATATGCTTTCCCACATTATTTACAACGGACTGAACATGACAAAGATCGAGTCCCGTCCGATTCCCGGAAAATCCTGGGAATACCGATTCTTTGTTGATTTTACGGGAAGACTTGGTGAGAGTGCAGTGGAGAATGCGTTAAGAGGAATCGAAGCGGAGGCGAATGTGCTTCGCGTACTTGGAAATTATTAAGATACAGAGGAGTTAAATTATTATGTTGGCAAGAATTCAGGAATGTATCCTTTACCGTAATTTTTCAGACGGTGAGATACTGGACAATATGGCGGAGATTATCAATCTTTATGAGTCCGATGAGGAAGCTCTCAGGGCAAAAGAGAATCAGTTTTTTCAGTGTGTGAACGGACTGGTGGAACTGGCAGGAATGTACGGATTTTCCGGAAATATCTGGCATACATATCTTACATTCCTTCTGGTAAATCATGAAAATGCATTCAGTATGGCAAGTGAGATCCGCGGAGCCATCAAAGGCAGCATCAATGACCTTGCAAAAAATGATTTCCGGATATTCAAAGAGCTGTACGATTTCGACATCACTGTTTTTGACAAAGTATTTGGAATCGCATGCTGCAGGGTAATCTGTGATTATCAGACACCGGATGAGAACAGCAAGCTCTTTAATACAAGGATCCGTGACCGTATCTGCCAGATGAGCAAGACACTGGCAGCAGCTTCCACAACTGAGGAATTCATGGATGATATGATAGCTTTTTATAAAGATTTTGGTGTAGGCAAGCTTGGTCTTCACAAGGCATTCCGTATCGGACATGATGAGGACGGCAAGGTAGAGATCCAGCCGATCACAAGAATTGCACATGTGAAGATCGATGATCTGGTAGGCTACGAGATCGCAAAAAAGAAACTTATCGATAACACAGAAGCTTTTGTCCAGGGAAGAAAGGCGAACAACTGTCTGCTTTTCGGTGATGCAGGAACCGGTAAATCTTCCAGCATCAAGGGTATCCTGAACCAGTATTATGACCAGGGACTCCGTATTATTGAGGCCTACAAGCATCAGTTCCAGGACCTCAATGAGGTGATTGCCCAGATCAAGAACCGTAATTACCGTTTTATTATTTACATGGATGATCTTTCCTTTGAGGAATTTGAGATCGAGTATAAATATCTGAAAGCAGTAATCGAGGGTGGCCTTGAGAAGAAACCGGATAATGTCCTGATCTATGCAACGAGCAACAGACGTAATCTTGTACGCGAGCGCGCAACTGACAAGCTGGAGATCGCAGATGACAATGATCTGCATTCCTCTGATACAGTACAGGAGAAGCTTTCTCTTGTATACCGTTTTGGTGTCCGCATCTATTTTGGAAAGCCGGATAAGAAACAGTTTCAGGAAATCGTCCGGACACTGGCAGCTCGTTATGGAGTTACCATGCCGGAAGATGAGCTTCTTCTTAAGGCAAACCAGTGGGAAATTTCTCACGGAGGCCTGACAGGACGTGCTGCGCAGCAGTTTATAGATTATATTGTGGGAACAGAGGAAGAAAAAAAGAAATAGTCCACCCGTGTTGGGGGAAAGGATGATGAACTATGGCTGTGACAACCTTTGCGGCAATTGATATAGGATCCTATGAAGTCAGCATGAAGATATTTGAAATGTCCAGAAGAATCGGCTTCAGGGAAATTAATGATGTCCGTTACCAGCTGGAGCTGGGACGGGGAACATATGCAGCAGGACGTCTGGAGATGGAGACTGTAGACGAGCTGTGCGAGATTTTGAATGATTTTAAACGCATGATGGCAGACTTTGGGGTGGAAAGCTGGCGTGCGTGTGCAACAAGTTCGCTCCGCGAGCTTAAGAATCCGACGATCATTCTGGAGCAGATATATCAGAGAACAGGTATAAGGGTGGAGATCTTAAGCAATGCGGAACAGCATTTTCTCGGATATAAATCCATTGCAGCTATTGAATCCGGCTTCAAAAAAGCTATTCAGAAAGGCACAGCAATCCTGGATATCGGAGGTGGAAACCTGCAGGTATCACTATTTGATAAGGACGCATTGGTGCTGACGCAGAGTATTCGTATGGGAAGCCTTCGTATCCGGCAGCGGCTGAAAGACCTGGAGAAAACAACTCCACATTATGACAGGCTGGTAGAGGAATTTATCCGCAACGATCTCATGAGCTTTCAGAGACTTTATCTGAAGGACAAAGAAATCGCCAATCTGATCCTGATGGGGGATTTTCTCACAGATACCATATTCCAGGAGAAATCCGGGGAAAATATAATCACAAAGACGGAGTTTCTGAAGAAGTATGACTCCATCGTAAATATGTCAGATTATGATCTTGCGGATTCTATGGGGCTGGAGCCGGAATATGCTTCTCTGATCATTCCGAATATGGTCATCATCCGTAATTTTATAGAACTTTTTCAGACAGAAGCTTTGTGGATCCCTGGAGTTTCCCTTTTGGATGGAATTGCTTACGATTATGCGGAAAAAAACAAATATCTGAAAAGTGCCCACAATTTCGAAAATGATATCCTGGTGGCATCCAGAAATATTGCCAGGCGTTATTCCAGCGGAAAAGACCATCTTACAGGAACCTGTGACCTGGCACTGGATATTTTTGACAGCACAAAAAAGATTCACGGCATGGGAAAAAGAGAGCGACTTCTCCTGCAGATCTCAGTGCTCCTTCATGACTGCGGAAAATATATCAGTATGACGGATGTGGCAGAATATTCATACCAGATCATTATGGCAACGGAGATTATCGGGCTTTCCACTGAGGAGCGTCAGGTGATTGCCAGTGTGGTGAGGTATAATACAAAGGAGTTTGGCTGCTATGAGGAGATCAACAGAGAGACTGCCATGAGCCGGGAAGAGTATCTTCTGACTGCCAAGCTGGCGGCAATTTTGAGGCTGGCCAATGCTATGGACAGAAGCCACTACCAGAAGGTAAAGGCTCTCAATGTGAAACTGAAGGACAGAACCCTTTATCTGATCATAGATTCTGTGAAAGATGTTTCTCTGGAACTTGGTTTGTTGAAAGATAAGACGGAATTTTTTGAGTCAGTGTTCGGAATCCGGCTTGTAATGAAGCGGAAAGGCAGAGCATAACGGAGGAGGCTTTGGGTATGAAATTTAAAGAATTTGAAAAACCGGAATATTTTGTAAACAGGGAATTAAGCTGGATCAAGTTTGATGACAGAGTTTTAAGTGAGGCCAGGGACAAAAGTCTGCCTCTCTTTGAGAGACTGAAATTTTTAAGCATCACATCCTCCAATCTGGACGAGTTCTACATGGTCCGTGTGGCATCCCTGAAAGATCAGGTTCATGCAGGATATAAGAAAACAGACATTGCAGGAATGACATCAAAGGAACAGCTGAAGGCCATCAGCCAGCAGACCCACGACCTGGTTCATGTGCAGTACAGTACATTAAACAGGTCTCTGGTTCCTGCCCTGGAGAAAGCCGGACTTCATGTGATTTTTGAACATGAGGCATTTTCCGAGAAACAGAAAGAGTTCGTGGATCAGTATTTTGAGGATAATGTATATCCGGTCCTCACGCCGATGGCTATGGACTCATCCAGACCGTTTCCTCTGATTCGAAATAAGACACTGAACATCGGAGCACTCCTTTCCAAAAAAGATACAAAAAAAGGCAAAGAAGAGATTGATTTTGCTACAGTGCAGGTTCCTTCCGTACTTCCGAGAGTGGTAATCATCCCTTCTGAGAAGAAAGGCCATACAACAGTGACTCTTCTGGAACAGATCATTGAGCGAAATATTGATAAGCTGTTTTTGAGCTATGATGTGATCTGTGCGCATCCATACAGGATTATGCGTAATGCAGATCTTTCCATTGATGAGGATGAGGCTGAGGATCTTCTGGTGGAAATTCAGAAACAGTTGAAAAAACGTCAGTGGGGTGAGGTGATCCGTCTGGAAGTGGAAGATAAGATGGACTCCAGACTTCTGGATATCCTGAAAATGGAATTTCAGGTTCATGGAGATGATATCTTCTTTATTAATGGGCCGCTGGATCTTACCATGCTGATGAAGGTTTACGGCATTGACGGCTACGATCAGTTCAAAGAGCCGAAATATAAACCTGCAGCAGTGCCTGCATTCCAGAATGATAAAGATATTTTTCAGGTGATCCGTGAGGGCGATGTGTTTCTCCATCATCCGTATATGAGTTTTGATCCTGTGGTAAATTTTGTGCGCCAGGCAGCAAAAGATCCGGATGTGTTGGCGATCAAGCAGACACTTTACCGTGTCAGCGGCAATTCCCCTATTATTGCGGCACTTGCACAGGCAGCTGAGAATGGCAAGCAGGTTTCCGTTCTGGTAGAACTGAAAGCGCGTTTTGATGAGGAGAATAATATCGTCTGGGCGAAGATGCTGGAGAAAGCAGGCTGCCATGTAATCTATGGTCTGGTCGGCCTGAAGACCCACAGCAAGATTACCCTGGTGGTGCGCAGAGAAGAGAATGGAATTCGCAGATATGTGCATCTTGCAACCGGAAACTATAATGATTCCACAGCGAAGCTTTATACAGACTGCGGTATTTTTACCTGTGATGAGCGGTTCGGTGAGGATGCAACAGCTGTATTTAATATGCTTTCCGGATATTCTGAGCCGAAACGCTGGAACAAGCTGATCGTTGCGCCGATCTGGATGAAAGACCGTTTTGTAAAGATGATCGAGAGAGAGGCAGAGCATGCGAAGAACGGAGAGGAAGCTCATATTGTGGCAAAGATGAATTCTCTCTGTGATCCTGTGATCATGGCTGCTTTGTATTATGCTTCTTCCTGTGGTGTGAAGGTTGATCTTCTGGTGCGTGGTATTTGTTGCTTGAAAGTGGGAATCCCGGGCATCAGCGAAAATATCCATGTGCGTTCTATTGTCGGCAATTTCCTGGAACACAGCCGGATCTTTTATTTTAAGAATGGCGGATCAGATGAGATATACATGGGAAGCGCGGACTGGATGCCACGTAACCTTGATCGTCGTGTGGAGATCGTTTTTCCTGTGGAAGATGAGGCCATCAAGGAAGAGATCCTGCATGTGCTGGATCTGGAATTCCGCGATAATGTAAAAGCTCATATCCTGCAGCCGGACGGAGCTTACGAAAAACCGGATAAACGGGGTAAAGTTCTGGTCAATTCTCAGATGGAATTCTGCCGCGAAGCCACAGAGCATGCCAAGGCTGTGAAGAAAGAGAAGAAAGAAAAAAAGAGAGTCTTTGTTCCGGCCGAACCTGCGGAGGATGTGGAAGAATGAAAAAATAAGAACGATATGTGCTTGATTGCCAGACCGTATTGTGCTATACTGTGAGCATCATACGAGAAGGGAGGATAGATTTTATGACAGACAGAGAAATGCTGGAGATGCTAGTTGAAGGCCAGAAGCAGATATTTCTACGTTTGGACGGTGTTGACAGCAGGTTGGACGGCATTGATAATCGATTAGACGGCATTGATGTAAGACTTGATGGAATTGACAGAGAATTGCTTGCTATCAAAAATCGTCAGGATACACTGGAGGGACGTCAGAGATTGCTGGAGAAGAAGTTTGACCATCTGGTTAATGTAGACATTAAGCATCTGAAAGACACGCAGGATACTATTGTAGTACTGCTGCAGGCGAAAGGCATAATTCCGCAGATACAGGAATCTATCCACGTCTAAGCAGAAATCGTACATAAGAGAAATAATCAGATAAGATACATAAAGAAAAGGACAGTGATATCATATACACTTACATATGATACCGCTGTCCTTTAATAGATAATAAAGCTACATCAATAACATTTCTTACAAGCCCCATACCCAGCGGCTTCTGCCTGGGAGCGGGTCATCTCTGTGGCGTTATCGGGATTCATATTTCCGCAGTTTGGAATCCTGTGATATTTGCTTCCTGTAGCAGAAATCCATACCATATCCCCGACTGGCTCCGGATCAGCCTGAACATTTGCAGAAGAATCAGCACCAGCTGCAGCGTCAGAAATATAATCGGAACTGGTTGAATTGCTGCTGCCATAAGCAGAGGAAGGCTGCGTACCGATATCTGTCTCATCTCCGGCGGAATAATCATTACACGGACTCTGATTCCATTGGATATCGTTTCCGTCACTGACAGCAATCACAGTACCCTGCTCATCCGTCCGGAATACCTGGATTCCCATATCAGAGAGTTTATCCATAGTATCCTTATGAGGATGTCCGTAAGAGTTTCCTGCGCCGCAGCTGATCACTGCATATTCAGGAACTGTCTGCTGAAGAAGATCCCAGGTAGTGGCAGTAGCAGAGCCATGATGTCCTGGAACGATCACGTCACAGGAAAGATCAAGGCCAAGATCACAGATAGCTTCCTCACCGGCAGATTCAGCATCCCCTGTAAAAAGAAAATGATTACTTCCGTTTTCCAGTCGGATAGCAACAGAATTGTCATTATCATTGCTGCTGATGGACTGAGGAGAAAGAACTGTAAACTTACCGCTTCCAAAAGAAAAATCCGTACCAGGATCAGGATGCTGGACGTTAAGTCCCTGGGAAGAAACCTCGTTTTCAAAAGACTGATAGATCTTTGTATCCTGCACATAATCCGCACCGATCACATTTTTTACGGAAAAATTGTCAAGGCATCCAACGAGTCCGGCTACGTGATCCTCATCGTAATGAGACGAGATCATATAGTCAATGGTGGAAACATTTTGCTTCTGCAGATAGGAAACAACGAAACTGGAATGTCCCCGGTCGCCTCCGTCATACAGAAGATTTTCTCCCTGGGACTGAACCAGAATAGAAAGTCCCTGTCCCACGTCCAGAAAATGAACAGCCATTGTCGTGTCAGCAGAAGCGGCCTCAGCTGTATAAGCAGCAGAGGGAACTCCTGCGGCTGTCAGCAGAATAAGCAGCAGCGAAAGCAAAAATGTCTGCAGCTTTCTGCGAAAAGAAAGTTTGTGATGCATGAGAAGTCACCCCTTATCTGAAGTATTTTACAAAAAAATTATAAAACAGAAGAGAAAAAAATGCAAAAAAATAATCAGAACACATATTCTGATGATATTTTTGATGATACTCTTGTTTTTCATCACTTCCAGAGCAATGAAAAAAGCAGTTAGAATAAGGTTTCTAACTGCTTCTACGCAATAGCCAGTACGGGAATCGAACCCGTGTTTCCGCCGTGAGAGGGCGGCGTCTTAGCCCCTTGACCAACTGGCCATATTCATTATTTACTGTCGTTTGATCTTGTTTTTTTGTTTCCCTCAACCGACTTCGTTAGTATATAACACTTTCTTTCAAAATGCAAGTACTTTTTTTGCTTTTTTGAAAAATTTTTTTATATATATTTATTGAACATTTTTGACATTTTTTTTGACGGAAAATTGTATTGATGTTATGATAGAACACAGAGAGTAAAAAGAAAAGATTATGAACGGTTAAAAGAGGAAAAAAATGACTTACAAAACAAAAAAAAATACAGGACGGAAGTTGGAAACGGTTTTGCTTTTTGCTACGTTTGCCGTTTTTGTACTGCTGTTTCTGATATTCTGCGAGGGTGGGATCTGGCAGAAACAGGAACAGGTGCAGCCGTTGTCCGGTGGATGGTATTATATAAAAGATGGAGTACGAAAAGATATCACCCTTCCGGCAGAACTGCCAGCCCCAAAAGGAGAATCACTCATCCTTTATAATGAAAATCCGGGCGAAGATAATGCAGAGATGACGGTGATAACTACAGGCGCACAGTATGACCTTGTGATCCGTCTGGACGGAAAGATCCTGTACCGGTATAAAGAAGCACTTTTTGCACGGAATACCCAGATGAAATCCAAACTGGACTGCATTGCACCTCTGGGAAATGACACGAAGGGAAGAGTACTGACTTTAAGCTACCATACTCCACAGCGCGGAAAGTACAAGATCGATCAGGTTTACATAGGCACTGGCAGAGCAGTGGCACTGTACCAGCTGAAAAAAGAAATCATTTCACTGGGAGCGGCAGTTGTCATGATCGTATTATGTGCAATTGCGTTGTGTATTTTTCTCTATTTGAGAAATCGGAAGATGTCAGGTGGCCGGTTCCGGGATGTAGCTCTGTTTCTTGGGATGTGCAGTATATGGCTGGTAACAGATTCTTCTATGGCACAGAGCTATAGCAGCAGTCCTGATGCTTTATGTCTGGTATCTTTTTACATGTTTATGCTGTTTGCCGTGCCGATGATCCATTTTCAGCAGAAGATGGGAAACATGTCAAGATACAAGATCCTGGATATCGGAATCCAGGCCTTTTACTGTAATGCACTGGTGCAGGGAATCCTGGTGCTTTTGGGGATCGCACAGTTCACAAATATGCTGTTTGTTACCCACATCCTGCTTTTTACATGGGTACTGATCCTGGCAGTGCTTCTGATACGGGAGTACAGGCAGGAGAAGAGAAAAGAACTGCTCTTTCTTCTTATAGCCTATGTTATTGTAGGGGCAAGCGGATTAAGCGCACTGCTTCTGTACTGGCTGTTTGAGATTCCTTATTATGGTGCGATCTTTGAACTGGGAATTCTGGCATTTCTGGTACTCCTTATTGCAGATGTTGTTATGGAAATGGCAGATAATATCCGTTACCGTATGGAAACCCAGGCCTACGAACGTCTTGTCAGAGAAGATGGACTGACAGGGTTTGAGACAAGAACAGGATTTGAAAAAGCCCTCGAAGAGATGGTCGTTCACACTGGAGAATATCAGGATATTCTTCTTATTTATATTCATATTGATCATCTCCGTTTTACAAATAAGGAATTCGGGCGGGGACTGGGAGATGAACTGGTAGTAGCTTCTGCCAGATGTATTGAGAATGTTTTTCGAGGGAAAGGCACCTGTTATCGTATTGGAGACGATGAATTTGCGGTGCTTGTCCGTGATCCGGAGAAACCGGAATGGTTCTGGCTGGAACAGCTGAAAAAAGAAGCAGGAAACAGTGAGAAATCTGGCAGATGCCGTGTTTCTCTGTCTGCAGGGAGCAGCTGTCTCAGAAAACCCGATGGAAGCTATAAAACCATTGGGGACTGGAAATATGAGGCAGACCAGAAGCTTTATGAGAACAAAAAGAAGGAGGAAAAAAGTGTATACTAATTATTTTCAGGTAACAGCGCTTGTCCTGATAGCATTGATCTCGACCCACTATTTTTCTCATAAAAGACTGAGCAATGTAGAAAACCGGCTTTTTGCGAATTTTCTGGCTCTGGGTGGTATTTATGTGGCACTGGATCTGATCTGCGGATTTTTTGCAGAAAAAGGATGTGGGACAAGGCGGCAGACAGCAGAAGTTGTTTTTACTCTGTACTATCTCTGTACGGTGATACTTCCCTATATGTTTTTCTGCTATGTACGTATTATCACAGGAAGACAGAAAGAGAAATATAAATGGCTGAAAACTGCATGGTTCGTTGTACCGGTAGGCATGTGCCTTGCTGTACTTCTGAACATCAGGATCAGATGGCTGTTTGATTTTAATAAAAATGGTCTGCTGACGAAAGGTTTTTTTCATGACATGATCTATATTTATATAGCATTTTTTGCTCTGATCATTGCATATTTTACTGCACGTTATGGAAAAACAGCAGAGGAGGAGATCAGGCAGACGATCTGGAGATTTCTTGGAATTGAGACAGGCTGTCTTGCTGTTCAGCTTCTGACAGGAAGATGGCTGCTTACTGGTTTTGGAGTGGCGGCAGGATTATGGCTTATTTATCTGACTTTGAACAATCCCGGAGATTACACGGACAGTATGACAGGGCTTTTTGACAAGCAGTATTTTGACAAATGGATCGGAGAAAAAATATACAGGAAAGATAGTTTTCATCTGCTGGCTGTTGATGCCTGCAATATGAAACAGCTCAACAGGATTTATGGTACAAGTGCAGGTGACCAGCTTTTGATCCAGCTGGCAAAAGGGATTCAGGAGATCACAGGATCTCTCCAGGTGTTCCGCGTTACAGGAAACAGTTTTCTGGTAGTGCTGGATTCCCTGTCTGATTACGAAAAAGCCAGAGATGAAATAAGAGAATTTCTGAAAAAACCGTTCCATATAGGAAAAGAAAATGTGACGTTGCATGCAGCAATCTGCGGGATCATGAATGCTGAGAAAATGGAAAAAGAAGATATTCTTCTTGCATATATTGAATATATGGGATCACTTTCCCAGAATACGGAAGAAACGGTGCTGATTCAGTCGGACAGCAGACTCCTGGAAGGATTCCGGTATGAACAGGAAGTGGAGCATTTTTTAAGGAAGGCAGTAGAAGAGGATCTGTTTGAGGTATATTATCAGCCGGTTTACTCCATAAAAAAACAGAGTTTTATTACACTTGAGGCACTGAGCCGTTTGAAACATCCTACACTGGGGATGATCCCGCCGGATGTTTTTATCGGGATCGCAGAAAAACAGGGACTGATCTCAGAGGTTGGAAAACTGCAGCTTCGAAGAGTCTGCTGTTTTATCAAAGAGCACGAGTATATTATGCAGAACATCTGGAATGTGAAATTTAATCTGTCTCCTTCTGAACTTATGAAGCCTGGATACAGCCGCGTGCTTATCGGGATCATACAGGAATATGGTCTGAATCCTGCGTATTTTCAGTTTGAGATCACAGAAACGGTAGCTACGGAATACAGTGAGAGTTTCTGTACAGCTATCGAGGATTTTGCGGAAGCAGGAATACATATGTGCCTGGATGATTTCGGTTCTGGTTATGCCAATCTGAATGCTGTGCTGCGGATCCCGTTTTCGGCAGTAAAAATGGACAGATCGCTTCTGATGAACGTCTGTACGGATAAACAGGCGGCACTTTTTTATCACAGTATTGTAATGACCATGCAGCATATGGGCTACAAGGTGATCGCAGAAGGTGCAGAGACAGAAGAGGAAGTAAAGCTTCTGGAAAAATGGGGAGTGGATATGATCCAGGGATATTATTTCTCGAAGCCCTTAGATAAGAAAAAACTTCTTGAAAAAATTTCGTGACAGCTCTGTTTGACTGACAAATAAAGAAATATTGAAGAAACAGGAAACATACTTTTTTAAGGATAATATGTTACTGGCTGTGGAAAGAACAGTAACGCTAGCATTCCCGAAAAGAGCAGTGTTTCCTGTTTTTGCTTGCAGTTTCGAGGCTCTTTTGATAGAATAGATAAGCTGTTGCAATAAAAAAACAATTGAAAATAATAAATATTTTTGATATAATACAAACAAATGTTCGAAACAAAAAAGAAAGGAATCAGTGGAATGGCAAAGAAAGACACTTATGATGCGGGCAGTATCTCTGTCCTGGAAGGCCTTGAGGCCGTACGTAAACGTCCCGGTATGTATATCGGAAGCGTGTCCAGAAAGGGACTGAACCATCTGATATACGAGATCGTGGATAATGCGGTGGATGAGCATCTTGCAGGATACTGCAGCCGGATCCATGTAGTTCTTGAGAAGGACGGTTCCTGTACAGTAGAAGATAACGGACGTGGAATCCCGGTTGACATGCATGCCAAGGGAGTATCAGCAGAGCGTCTTGTTTTTACAACCCTTCATGCAGGCGGTAAGTTTGATAATTCCGCATACAAGACAAGCGGCGGTCTTCATGGTGTGGGATCATCAGTAGTAAACGCTTTGTCCACATATCTGGACATTAAGATCAGCCGTGACGGTTATATACATCATGACCACTATGAGAGAGGAATCCCGACTATTGAGCTGGAGGAAGGCCTTCTTCCGAAACTGGGGAAGACGAAAGAAACAGGAACCTGCGTCAATTTCCTTCCCGATCCGGAGATCTTTGAGAAGACTCGTTTCGGGGCAGCTGATGTGAAGAGCCGTCTTCATGAGACTGCTTATCTGAATCCGGAACTTACCATCCATTTTGAGGACAGAAGAGGCGAGACACCGGAAGATATCGAATATCACGAGCCGGAAGGAATCGTTGGTTTTATTCGTGATCTGAATAAGAATGCACAGCCTCTTCATGAAGCGGTATATTTCAAAGGTGAAGCAGATGGGATCAGTGTTGAGGTGGCTTTTCAGTTTACCAATGAGTTCCGTGAGAATGTTCTTGGATTTTGCAACAATATTTATAATGCAGAGGGCGGTACCCATCTCACAGGATTTAAGACAACTTTTACAACAGTTATGAATACTTATGCACGTGAGATCGGTGTGCTGAAAGATAAAGATCCGAACTTTACAGGAGCAGATATCCGAAACGGCATGACAGCAGTTGTATCTATCAAGCATCCCGCGCCCCGTTTTGAAGGACAGACCAAGACCAAGCTTGACAACCAGGATGCGTCAAGAGCTACAGGTAAAGTTGTGGGAGAACAGCTTGTGCTCTTCTTTGATCGAAATCTTGAGACATTAAAGACTGTACTTTCCTGCGCAGAGAAGGCAGCAAGAATCCGTAAGACAGAAGAACGTGCCAAGACAAATTTACTCACCAAACAGAAATATTCCTTTGACTCCAATGGCAAGCTTGCTAACTGCGAAAAGAAAGATCCGTCTCTCTGTGAGATCTTTATTGTAGAGGGAGATTCTGCCGGCGGCTCTGCCAAGACAGCCAGAGACCGTAACTATCAGGCAATCCTTCCGATCCGCGGTAAGATCCTTAATGTAGAGAAGGCCACCATTGACAAAGTGCTGGCTAACGCAGAAATCAAGACCATGATCAATGCATTCGGCTGCGGTTTTTCCGAAGGATACGGAAACGATTTTGATATCACCAAGCTTCGTTATGATAAGATCGTGATCATGGCCGATGCGGATGTGGATGGTGCACATATCTCTACACTGCTTCTGACCCTGTTTTACCGTTTTATGCCGGAACTGATCTATGAAGGACATGTCTATATCGCCATGCCGCCTCTTTATAAGGTAATGCCTAAGAAGGGACAGGAGGAATATCTCTACGATGATAAGGCTCTTGAGAAATATCGTAAGAGTCATAAACCGGGAAGCTTCACACTCCAGAGATATAAAGGTCTTGGTGAGATGGATGCGCAGCAGCTGTGGGAGACTACACTGAATCCGGAGACACGAATGATGAAGCGGGTGGAAATCGAAGATGCGCGTATGGCCTCCGATGTGACAGAGATCCTGATGGGAAGTGATGTTCCACCACGTAAGGCATTTATCTATGAGCATGCGACAGATGCAGAGCTGGATATCTGAGGATCGTATGCTGTGATCCGGACAGGCTTTTGGGATTTTCTGTATCGCAGTATGCTTATAATCTTAGATATGCAGACGATATTTATTAAGAAGCTTTCCGGAAGCACGGAATCAGCAGTAACGGAGTAAGATTGGGAGAATTGAAATATGAATACGAAACAGGAGAATGTTATCCGCACCGACTATGCGGAGATCATGCAGAAATCTTATATAGACTACGCCATGAGTGTTATCATTTCCAGAGCACTGCCGGATGTACGTGACGGACTGAAGCCGGTACAGCGTCGTACCCTTTACGATATGTATGAGCTTGGTATCCGCTACGACCGCCCGTACCGTAAATGTGCCCGTATCGTTGGAGATACCATGGGTAAATATCATCCTCATGGAGACAGCTCCATTTATGATGCCCTTGTAGTTATGGCACAGGAATTCAAGAAGGGCCGCACACTGGTAGACGGACACGGAAACTTCGGCTCTATTGAGGGAGATGGAGCCGCAGCCATGCGATACACAGAAGCTCGCCTGGAGAAGTTGACCCAGGAGGTTTTTCTGGAAGACCTGGATAAGAACGTTGTGGACTTTATGCCGAACTTCGATGAAACAGAGAAGGAGCCTGTAGTACTTCCGGTGCGTATTCCGAACCTCCTTGTAAACGGAGCAGACGGAATTGCCGTTGGTATGGCTACCAGTATCCCGCCGCACAACCTCGGGGAAGTGGTGGATGCGGTGAAGGCATATATGAAGAACAATGATATCAGCACCCGTGGGTTGATGCGTTATCTCAAGGGTCCGGATTTTCCGACAGGTGGTATCGTAGTAAATAAGGATGACCTTGTAAAAATCTATGAATCCGGAACAGGCAAGCTCCGTATCCGTGGACGTGTGGAAGTGGAAAAATTAAAGGGCGGCCGTCAGCAGCTGGTGATCACAGAGATTCCATATACCATGATCGGTGCCAACATCGGAAAATTCTTAAACGATATCGCAACCCTGGTAGAGACCAAGAAGACTACAGATATCGTGGACATTTCCAACCAGTCATCTAAGGAGGGAATCCGTATCGTTCTGGAACTGAAGCGCGACGCAGACGTGGAGAACCTTACCAATATGCTTTATAAGAAGACCCGACTGGAGGATACTTTTGGCGTGAACATGCTGGCAGTTGCAGATGGAAGACCGGAGACACTGGGCTTAAAGCAGATCATCGCCCATCATGTGGATTTTGTGTTTGAGGTAAATTCCAGAAAGTACACTACACTTCTTGCAAAAGAGCAGGAGAAGCGGGAAATCCAGGAAGGTCTCATTAAAGCCTGTGACGTCATTGATCTTATCATTGAGATCTTACGCGGCAGCAAGAGCCGTGACCAGGTAAAAAAATGTCTGACAGATGGTGTGACTGAAGGAATTAAATTTAAGACCAAAACCTCCGAAAAAGCAGCCAGATCTCTGAAATTCACAGAGAAACAGGCAACAGCGATCTTGGATATGCGTCTTTACAAGCTGATCGGTCTGGAAATCGATGCCCTGATGAAAGAGCATGAGGAGACGATGAAGAATATTGCTCTTTATGAGGATATCCTGAATAATTATGATTCCATGGCAGCAGTAATCATGAGAGAACTGGATCAGATCAAGAAGGAATACGGCAGCAAGCGTAAGACTTCTATTGAAAATGCAGAGGAAGCTGTTTATGAAGAGAAGAAGATAGAAGAAACCGAAGTTTGCTTTCTGATGGATCGTTTCGGATATATGCGTCTCATTGACAAGAATGCCTATGAACGTAATAAAGAAGCTGCTCATGCAGAGAGCCGCTATGTTTTTACCTGCATGAATACGGACAAGATCTGTATCTTTACAGATACCGGCAAGCTTCACACAGTGAAAGCAGAAGATATCCCGCTGGTACGTTTCCGTGATAAAGGTGTTCCGGCAGATAACCTGGGTAATTATGACAGTACTACAGAGCAGATCCTCTATGTGGCACCGTTGAGCCAGGTAGCAGCCTCCACGGTGCTCTTTGTTACAGAGAACGGTATGTGCAAGCTGGTAAAAGGAGAAGAGTTCCGTGTTTCCAAACGAACCATTGTCTCCACCAAGCTTGCAGAGGAGGACCGTCTTGTATTCGTAGGAGCAGCCGACGAGATGGATCAGGTTGTATTCCAGTCCGAAAAAGGATACTTCCTTCGCATTATGAAAACAGAGATCTCTGTCACCAAGAAAAATGCCATGGGCGTCCGCGGTATGAAGCTTATCGGTGAAGACCGTATCCATCATGCTTATCTTCTGGAAAGCAGGCAGGAGTATGCTATTACCTACCACGACAAACCATACGTACTCAACAAAGTCAAGCTCGCCAAGAGAGACACCAAAGGTGTGAAGCCGAGAGTATAATCATCATCCCACCAGCTAAATTACAACAATCCTGTAATCCAGCCGGTGGGATTTTTTTACCCTCTTGACATCCCCGTAGCCCATCTCCTATAATGGTTATTAGTCTAAACTAACACAGCCACAAATACAAATAAAGTTCAGAACAGAAAAAACATGAAAAATGATCAGAATTTCACAGAAGAACTGGGCTACAGTATGCCCTCTTCCAAAAGAGAAATCGAGGAAGACATGCTGGAAGAGTTCTGTTCTCTTGCAAAAAAGGACGCCCGGATCACCATTCCGGAGATCTGCGGGCAGATGGAGATGACCCGGCGGGAAGTGCTGGCCTATCTGAAGCAGCTCTCAGCAAGGGGCTATGTAAAAACAGAAGAAAAAAACTCTTACGTCTGTCTCACAGAACTGGGACGCATCCGTGGAGAAGAATGCCGCCACCGTCATGAAACCTTCACCCAGTTTCTGGAGTATGTAGGTGTAAACAGCGAAACCGCAGAAGAAGACGCCTGCCGCATGGAGCATGTGGCAAGCGAAGAAACCGTGCAGCAGATCCATAATTTCATCAACTATGGAAGCACCTTTGAGCGTGTCATGAAAAACACAGACCTTCGGTATTACTACGAACCGGGAGACTACACCTTCATGATGGGCATCTACTACATGGAAAAAACCTGTCCGAGAAGACTGACCACAGAATTTAAAGACTACCGGGAACAGATCTGCCTCCACGTAAAAGAAGAGGACAGCTGCTTCGAACTCCTTTGCACAGACCAGACAAAGAACCGTCTGGACCTCTGGTATCAGGACCCGGAGACCGGCTGGATGAAAGCCACTGAAAAAGACGGAAACCCGCTGATTCCTACCAGTGTGTTCCAATATTTTTTCCGGCATCACGATCCGGTCATAGAAGGAACCGCCCTGGTGGCATTTGCCAGAGAAGATGAAAAACCCATGGACTGGAACAGCCGGGAGTTGGATGTACATATCTGGTAGGAGGAAGATTATGGAAAAAGGTACCCGCGCACTGAAAACATACCAGAGGATCCTGAAAGAAGTCGGTGCCTATCTGGAACGGATCGGAATCCCGGCACCCGAGATTCCCGAAAAAACAAGACAGCTCATTGAGAACGTAGACTACAGCCTTCTCATGACCATGACCAGAAATTCCAGGCAGGTAAACGAATCCCGAAACCAGACAAACGCAGATGAAGGAAGCCTCTATTATCTGGATCATGTGCTGGAAAAGGGTTGCTTTGAGGTAGGGATCGCTATTTATCAGCTGAATACGGAAGGCACAACAAAGCTTTCCATGGCAAACAATGGGTTCGAGTATCTGGCCCGCATCCGGAACAACACCAGGGGAAGCTGGCTGGAACTGACCACCCGTGAGATGCACGCCCATTCCCGGATCGACGGGGTAGATATGAGGGGAAGGCTCTCATCCCTGAAATACGTAGACAAAGGACAGCTCTACGAAGCCACCATCCGTGATGGCAAAGTCCGCATTCCCCTAAGTGCCTGCCGCTTCATGAAGACCCGCCAGGGCAACGTAAAAGGAATGGTCTCCATTACCGTCACCTGCAGCGTAGGCAAAGCCCACATGCCGGAAAGTACCGCACTTCTGATGTTCTGGCTGTAGAAAATCTAATATGACCGATTAAAAGCCGAAATGAAAAAAATTTGGCTTTTTTTTGTGCCAAAAATTCGGAAATGCCCATGTTTACAGTATTTTTTGAAAATACAAATGGTTCCCACAGGGAACGAAAAATAAAAAAATAGTTGACCCAGACTAACGCTTATGCTTAAATGGCAACAGAGAGTTAGACAAGGGTAATAAAAGGGAATGTGCCCTGGCCTGCTTAAAAGAATGGTATGCGATACCTTACCACATAAGGAGGAAAGAAATGAGAAGAAAGAATTTATGGCTTCGTCTGTCATCCTGTATCAGGATGACTGCATTGGTCTTGACTGGAATAATGTAAAGAAAGTAAGCGATGATACTTCATGATATCAACCAGTCCATCTATTTTTCTGATAAGATCATCGGTCTTGCCGGAGGAAAAGTGATCGTAGAAGGCGAGCCGGAAGAGGTCATCACAGAGGAGAGCATCCATGCTCTTTACGGTATTGATCTGAAGGTTGCAAGGGTAGATGGGTGTAAATTCGTACTGACGGTATGAGAAGGATTGTGGGAGCAGCTTGCTGCGGAGCAATCCGTAGGTATCGGAGTAGTGTATAAGAAAGAAAAGAAAATGAGAAATCCGTTAAAAATATTCTGGATCCTGCTGGGGTTTCTTTGCCTGGGACTTGGTACGGTAGGGATCGTACTGCCAATCCTGCCAACGGTTCCCTTTTATATGGGAACATTATTCTGTTTTGCAAAAAGTTCAGAGAAGCTTCACAGCTGGTTTATCGGAACCAGCCTTTATAAGAAACATCTGGACAGTTTCGTGCAGGAAAGAGCCATGACTCTTGGAACAAAATGCAAGATCATCGGTATGGTGACTGTAGTTATGGTCATCGGTTTTATCTGTATGAAAAATGTACCCGCGGGAAGAATCTGTATTGCCGTTGTGTGGGTATGCCACATACTGTATTTCTTTCTCAGAGTAAGAACTGTGGAGGCGGAGGTGTAAGTAGCTGATGATAAAGACAAGACTGGTGGGGCTTTTATCCCACGCAAAAAAATATATCGTGTATACGATCCTGTGGCAGTGGCTGGCCCTGCTGTCACAGGTGATGGCTGTTTTTTCCATTGCAGGTCTTCTGGAAAAGGTGTTTTACGGTTCCGTTACTTCGGAAAATATGGAACGGACAGTTCTCACTCTGATCCTGGCTGTTGTGGTCCGTTTTTGCTGTGAGAGGATGGGTGTAAGGTCTTCCTATCTGGCCTGTGTGGATGTAAAACGGATCCTCAGGGAAAAAATCTATGAAAAAATGCTGAAGCTTGGTGCTTCCTACAGAGAACAGGTTTTCTCATCTGAGGTGGTGCAGGTTTCCACAGAAGGTGTGGAGCAGCTGGAAACCTATTTCGGAAAATATCTCCCACAGCTGTTTTACAGCCTGATCGCTCCGGTGACGCTGTTTGTGATCCTCTGTCGGGTGAGCCTGAGATCCAGTGTGGTACTTCTGATCTGCGTGCCGCTGATTCCCATTTCCATTGTGGTGGTACAGAAGGTTGCGAAGAAGCTTCTTGACAGATACTGGAGCATTTATACCGGTCTTGGAGATTCCTTTCTGGAAAACCTTCAGGGTCTGACTACCCTGAAAATCTATCAGGCAGACCAGCTGAAAGAGAATGAGATGGATGAAGAATCCCAGCGGTTCCGGCAGATCACCATGAAGGTTCTGACCATGCAGCTGAATTCCACCAGTGTGATGGATATTGTGGCTTATGGCGGTGCAGCTGTGGGTATGGCTGTGGCAGTGACGGAGTTCCTTCATGGAAATTTGAGCCTTTCCGGGACTCTTTGCATTGTGCTTCTGGCCAGTGAATTTTTTCTTCCGCTCAGGCTCCTGGGCTCCTTTTTCCATATTGCCATGAACGGTATGGCTGCCAGTGACAAGATCTTCCGGATTCTGGATCTTCCGGAGCCAAAAGCCGGAGGGAAGACTCTGCCGGATGGCGGTCTGGATATTTCTTTCCAGAATGTGCATTTTTCCTATGAGAAGGACCGCGAGATACTTGGTGGGATCGATTTTGAGGTTCCTGCGGGAAGTTTTGTTTCACTGGTTGGAGAGTCCGGCTGTGGTAAGAGTACCATTGCGGGTCTCCTTTCTGGAAAGAACCGGAAATTTTCCGGTGAGATCCGTATTGGCGGGGGACCCCTTGGGGATGTCCGTGAGGATGATCTGATGGAACATGTGGTTCTGGTGCGGCATAACAGTTATCTTTTTAAGGGAACGGTCCGTGAGAATCTTCAGATGGCAAAAGCGGATGCTACGGATCGGGAAATGCGGGAGGTTCTTAAAAAGGTCAATCTCCTTGGATTTCTGGATACCCAGAACGGTCTGGATACGATTCTTCTGGAAAAGGCGGGAAATCTTTCCGGCGGACAGTGCCAGAGGCTTGCAATCGCCAGGGCACTTCTTGCGGATGCCCCTGTGTACATTATGGATGAAGCCACCTCTAACATTGATGTGGAAAGTGAAGAGCTGATCATGGATGTGATCCATGAGATGGCAAAAACCAGGACAGTACTTTTGATCTCCCACAGACTTGCCAATGTGGTACAGTCCGATCAGATCTACTTCCTGAAGGATGGCGAGATCAGAGAGCGCGGAAAGCATGAGGAGCTGATGGCACTGGATGGTGATTACCGTCATCTGTATGAGAGCCAGAGAGCGTTGGAAAATTACGGGAAGGAGGGAAAGGTGTGATGAGTGAGAAAAACAATAACGCACGTGAAATGGCGGGAACAGTTACAGCGAAAAAGCGAAGAAGTGCCATCGCTATTATGGGAAGTCTTATTGGTCTGGTGAAACCGCTTATCCATATTATGGTGGCGGCGATCATACTGGGAACCGTTGGATATTTATGTGCTATTTTCCTGACGATCCTGGCAGGCCAGGTGATTCTTCACGGGCTGGCAGGAAATGCTGCAGGTGCAGGGATTTCTGTGATCTCAGAAGCTGCAATGAAGAGTACCTGGCTTTCCGGAGCTTCTGTGAACAGAATCCTTGCCGTGATGATCCTTATTGCGGTGCTTCGAGGTATTCTTCATTATATGGAGCAGTACTGCAATCATTTTATTGCATTTAAGCTTCTGGCGATAATCCGCCACAAGGTATTTGCGGCTCTGCGAAAGCTCTGTCCTGCAAAGCTGGAAGGTCGTGACAAGGGTAATCTGATCTCCATTATCACTACGGATATTGAGCTTCTGGAGGTTTTTTACGCACATACCATTTCACCCATCGCCATTGCGACTCTGACTTCTGTGATCATGGTGATCTTTATCGGAAGATATCATGTGCTTGCGGGAGTACTGGCTCTGGCAGCCTATCTGATCGTAGGTGTGGTGATTCCCATGTGGAATGGAAAGCGTGGAAGTCAGAAGGGCATGGAATTCCGTACGGAGTTTGGTGAGCTGAACAGTTTTGTGCTGGATTCACTTCGTGGTCTTGATGAGACAATCCAGTATAGTCAGGGCGAAAAAAGAAAAGCACAGATGTCTGACCGCTCCCGGAAGCTTGCGGGAATGCAGGAGGACTTAAGCCGGATGGAAGGTTCCCAGAGATCATTTACAAATCTGATGATCCTGCTTGCTTCTTTCGGAATGCTGGCGCTGACGATCCATCTCTATGGAAAAGGGGAGATCGGTTTTGATGGAATCCTTACCTGTACCATTGCCATGATGGGATCCTTTGGCCCGGTTGTGGCACTATCCAGTCTTTCCAATAACCTGAACCAGACTCTGGCAAGTGGTGAACGTGTGCTGTCCCTTCTGGAGGAGAAGCCGCTGGTGGAGGAGATTGCGGATGGAACCGGGTTCCACGCAGCTGAAATGTTCAATAGTGTGGAAAAACAAAATGAATCCGTTGTTGGATTTACAGGTGCAGAAGCCTCTCATGTGACATTCGCATATGAAGAGGAAACCATCCTGGATGACTACTCCCTGAAATTTGCACCGGGTAAGATCACCGGTATCCATGGAGCCAGCGGTTCCGGAAAGTCCACGCTCTTAAAGCTTCTGATGCGTTTCTGGGATGTGGATGAGGGATGTGTTTCCGTGGACGGCAGAGATGTAAAAGAGACTCCCACACGCAGGCTGCGGGATCTGGAAAGCTATGTGACGCAGGAAACGCACCTGTTTCACGATTCCATTGCCAATAATATTGCGATTGCAAAACCGGGCGCAACCCGCGAGGAGATCATGGAGGCTGCAAAAAAGGCTTCCATCCATGAATTTATCATGACCCTTCCAAAGGGATATGACACAGAAGTGGGAGAGCTTGGAGATACCCTTTCCGGCGGCGAGAAACAGAGGATCGGCATTGCAAGAGCCTTCCTCCACGACAGCCCGCTCCTTCTTCTGGACGAGCCAACCTCCAATCTGGATTCCCTGAACGAAGGCATCATCCTCAAGTCCCTGAAAGAAGATACTATTGATCGCACGGTAGTTCTGGTATCCCACAGAGTCTCCACCATGAATGTGGCGGATGTGGTGTATGAGATGGAGAATGGGAGGGTGTCGTGAAGGGATGTGATCTTTTTGCTTGACTTTGCAATTGTGTAAGTTATTATACTTATAAGAAAGTAGCTTACGAGTTAGTAAATTTATTTGCCCCGTTGGAGAAATCTGACGGGGCATTTTGCTAAGAGGGGGTTAATGGTGGGAGAGATAAGTATGAAATATATTGCTCATTGTGATGAAGGACGCGAACAGAGTATATTAGATCATTTGCAGGGAACAGCAGAAAAAGCAAGAGGTTTTGCTGAAGTTTTCGGAAAAGGTGACTGGGGATATTGCTGTGGAATGTTACATGATATTGGAAAATACAGTGATAAATTTCAACGAAGAATCCATGGAGAAGAAATAAAGGTGGATCATGCGACAGCAGGAGCGAGAGTTTGTCTGGAACTTGGAGGAATGTATCCGTTTCTAGAGATGTGTATTGCCGGACATCATGCAGGGCTGTCTGATTATGGAACCAGTATGGATGCAGGAAATTCACCTACGACACTTGGAAGAAGAAAGAAGAAAATAGAAGATTTTCAGGCATACAAAAGCGAAGTGCAGATTCCGGAATTAAAAACACCGCCAATCAACGTGGAAAAAATGCCGGATGTGAATTTCTCTTTGAGCATGTTTACGAGAATGCTATATTCCTGCCTTGTGGATGCGGATTTTCTTGATACAGAAGAATTTATGACAGAGGGAAAATCAGGACGGCAACAGGGTCAAAAAATGCCGGAGCTTTTGGATAAACTGGAAAAATATATAGAAGAATGGCTGAAAAATACAGAAAAAGAAAGTGTAAATGGCAGAAGAACAGAGATTTTGAAGGCCTGTCTGGAAAGAGGAGAGAAAGAAAAAGGACTTTTTCGGTTAACGGTTCCCACAGGTGGAGGAAAAACCGTTGCATCGCTTGCTTTTGCGTTGCGACATGCAGTGAAACATCATATGAATCGTGTGATTTATGTGATACCATACACCAGCATTATTGAACAGAACGCAGAGGTTTTTCGGAAGATAGTGGGAGATGAAAATGTTCTGGAGAATCATTGTAACGTGGATTATGAAGGCTCAGAAGAGTTAAAAGCAATGCAGCTTGCAGCAGAAAACTGGGATAAGCCAGTAGTGGTCACAACGAATGTACAGTTTTTTGAATCTTTATTTTCAAATAAATCTTCCAAATGCAGAAAACTGCATAATATAGCCAACAGTGTGATCATATTTGATGAAGCCCAGATGCTTCCTAATGACTATTTGAGACCTTGTCTGGCGGCAATTGAAGAGTTGGTGATAAATTATAAAGCAAGTGCAGTATTGTGCACTGCCACTCAGCCGGCATTGGATTCTTTTTTCAATAATATAAAGCGGATTACGGAACTTTGTCCAAGAATGGAAGAACAGTTTAAGTTTTTTAAAAGAGTTCAGTTTGAAAATGCCGGAAAATTATCGGAAGAAACACTGGAAGAAAATCTGTTGAAAGAAACACATGTATTGTGCATTGTAAATACAAAAAAGAAAGCACAGAAAATTTATAAGGCTATAAAAGGTGAAGGCGTTTATCATTTATCTACGAGCATGTATCCAAAACATAGGAAACGTATGTTAAAACAGATAAAAGAAAGGCTGGATGAAGGAAAAAAATGTATTGTAATCGCAACAAGTCTGGTGGAAGCAGGAGTGGATCTTGATTTTTGTACGGTATACAGGCAGATTGCAGGAATGGATTCTATCATTCAGGCAGCGGGAAGATGTAATCGTGAAGGAAAACGGACGATAGAAGAAAGCAAAGTGGTGATTTTTCAGTTTGATGATACAGAAAAAGTTCCGGGGCAGAGACAACAGATAGATGTTTCGAAAGCACTGCTTGCAGATGAATGTAAGGTCGAAGATTTGCAGACAGTGACAAGATACTTTGAAATGCTTTATCATATGCGGGGAGAAAGTCTGGATAAGAAAAAAATCTGTGAAGAACTTAATGGGGGATGGCATAATTTTGCTACAGTGGGAAAAGAGTTCAAATTAATAGAAGAAAATACGGTGACGATTTTTGTGAATCAGGAAGATGAGGCACAGGAAATACTAACGGATTTGAAAAATAAAGGATTCACAAAAGCTGGAATGAGGCGGGCAGCACAATATTGCGTGAATTTGTATGAAAAGGAATTTGAAAAATATAATGATGCAGGTATGTTGAGATTGATTTCTGAGGATATACAGGATTTCTATGAGCTGACAGATTCAGAACAGTACTCTGAGGAGACGGGATTGAATCTTGAGGTTGATTATGGTATGGCACTTTGGTCGTGAAGAGGACATATAGACAGAACAGGGAGATTAAGGCGAAAAGCTTTAATCTCCTTGTTTTGTTTAGAATTGTTATATCCAAAACTATTATTTCAATCCACAGGTACTATTCAATTCGTAAACTTTGAAAATTCCTGACATATAATAAATATAATATATAAATATAATATTTTCAATAGATTTGGATATAAATATTTTTGAAATAGGTATTGTTTGTTTGAGAAGAGTGTAGTATATTTAGAATAACAGAAAAATGTAAAAGATAATTTGCTTTAAAAAGAATAAATTCACAGAAAAAAGGAGTTGCATATGATTTTATATCATGGAAGCAAAGAAATCGTAGAGTATCCGGAGATCAGGAAAGCCAGATTTAACAAAGATTTTTATTTTGGTTTCTATTGCACAAATATTGAAAAACAGGCAGAACGTTGGACAACAAGATATGGTGGAAATGGATATATCAATAAGTATGAGTATACAGAAAACACAGAATTGAAAATTCTTAAATTTGAAAAAATGACAGAAGAATGGCTGGATTTTATTATCTCCTGTCGGAATGGACAATCTCATCAATATGATATTGTGGAAGGCCCAATGGCAGACGATACGATTTATAATTATCTGCAAAATTATCTGGATGGCAAGATTTCAAGAGCGGCTTTCTGGGAACTGGTAAAATTTAAATATCCAACACATCAGATCAGTTTTCATACAATCTCTGCACTGGATACTTTGAAATTTATAGGAAGTGAGGTTGTGTATGGCAAGGAAAAATAATAATGATCTGTTTTTTACATGTAGTTTGATTGAATATATAGGACGAATGCGAAAGCAGTGTCGATGTGAAATTGTAGATTATCTTGGCAGGAAAAATATAAAGAGAATATATAACTATGCGGATGTGTTTCATTGTGAACCAATAGAAAAAGTTGCTACGGAGTTTATAGAGCAATGCAAGATTCCAGAAGGAAAATTTGACAATGTATCAATGTGCAAATACACGGTTCCGGATTACTGGGACATTGGAGAAGTATATGAAAGATTAATAGAAGATATCTATCAAGATACAGAAATCGAAAAAGGAATCTGGGAAATTTATCATTCCTGGATCGATGCACATATTTCAGACTACAATACAGATTTTTATTATCAGTCGAGAGAATATATAGCGGAATGCTATAAAGCAGGAGAAATATTATAGAAAAGAGGAAACGCTTATGGGGATGGGAGTAAAAGTCAGAGTCTGGGGAGATTATGCATTGTTTTCCAGACCGGAGATGAAAGTAGAGAGGTGCTCGTATGATGTGATAACACCGTCGGCAGCCCGGGGGATTTTGGAAGCAATTTACTGGCATCCCGGTATGAAGTGGTGTATAGACAAAATTTATGTAAAAAAACCAATTAAATTTACCAGTGTAAGAAGAAATGAAGTGAAGAGTAAAATATCTCGAAACAAGATGCTTGAAGCTTATAATGGAAGTAAGAAACCTTTATATTGTAGTAGTAAAGAGGAAATCGTGCAGAGAGCATCCTTATTGTTGAGTGATGTAGAGTATGTTATTGAAGCCCATTTTGAAATGACCGAAAAAGCAAATGTAACTGACAATCCGGGGAAGTTTAAGGATATCATTATGAGGAGACTGACGAGAGGTCAATGTTATCATATGCCGTATTTGGGATGTCGGGAATTTCCTGCGAATTTTGAATTGTGCAAGGAAGAAGAAATCCATACAGCCTATGATGATGTGGAAGAAAAAGATTTTGGATTTATGCTGTATGACATTGATTATTCGGATGAAGAAAACCTTAGTCCCATGTTTTTCCGGGCAATTATGAAACAGGGAGTAATAGATGTGCGGAAATGCGAGGTGGTTCGATGATACTGCAGGCATTGGTGAAGTATTATGAAGATCTGGAGAAGCAGGGAAAACTGCCCAGACAGGGATGGTGTCAGGCAAAAGTTTCTTATGGAATTAATTTATCCATAGATGGAAATATAAAAAATATCATATGGTTGAAAGATCAGGTTCAGGCAGGAAAAAAGCAGATTTGGATTTCCAAAACAATGACAGTTCCGACAATGCTTACGCGGTCTTCCGGAGTCGCTGCGAATTTTCTATGTGACAATTCGAAATATCTTCTTGGGATTGATAAGAACGGTACAGGAAAAAGAATTACAGAGTGTTTTGAAGCGGCAAAAGAAAAGCATATTAAATTATTGGAAAATACTTCCGGGGAAATGGCACAGGCTATATGTGCTTTCTTCCGTAATTGGAATCCGGAAGAAGTAAAGAAAAATGCAGTTGTTCTGGAAAATTGGGAAGAGATTACAGATGGTGGAAATCTCATATTCTGTATGAATGAAGAGTATGCCCAGGATGATGATGAAATACAAAAAATATGGGATACAGAAAATGAGCAAACAGAAACAGATACGGAAGGAATTTGCCTGGTAACAGGTAAAAGAACTGAAATCTCAAGAATCCACAGAAATATAAAAGGAGTTCCGGGAGCACAATCCAGTGGCGCTGCTTTGGTTTCCTTTAATGCACCATCATTTGAATCTTATGGAAAAGAACAGAGTTACAATGCACCTATTGGAAAATATGCAGAGTTCGCTTATACAAGTGCTCTGAATTATTTACTGGCACAAAGGAAATATACATTTCCGTTGGGCGATTCTATCATTGTGTATTGGGCAGAAGAGGCAAAGCCAGAATATCAGGATGTACTTCTGGCATTGTTAAATCCGGTAAAAGACAACCAAAACGAAGTACATGCATTCTTCGAAAAACTCAGAAAAGATGAACAGATCATGATCGATGATATGGAATTAAATCCATCTCAGAAGTTCTATATTTTGTGTCTGGCGCCAAATGCTGCCAGATTATCTGTAAGGTTTTTTTATCAGAGTTCATTTGGAAATATCACGAAAAATCTGGCATGTCATTATGAACGAATGCAGATGATAAAGCCTAAATGGGAAGAGAGGGAATATCTTGGAATTGAAGATATGTTAAAAGAAACAGTGAATATGAATTCACGGGATAAAAAACCAATCTCCAATATGGCCACTATGGTGTTTTCAGCTATTTTACAGAATTCTAGGTATCCGGCAAGTTTGTATACAGATACATTAATAAGAATACGGGCTGAGCAGGGATGTGTGACATGGGGAAGAGCTTCTATTCTTAAAGCGTTTCTAATGAAAAATTATAAAAATATGGGAGGAGAAATTTACATGGGTTTAAATGAAGAATCTAATGATGTAGCGTATGTACTGGGAAGATTATTTGCCGTTTTGGAGTCGATTCAGACAGACGCAAATCCGGGAATAAAATCAACGATTCGAGACCGGTATTTTAACTCAGCATGTGCGACACCGGCATCGGTATTTCCAGTATTGTTTAAATTAAAGAATAGTCATATCAAAAAATTGGAAAGGGAGAAAGAAAGTGCAAAAGTGTATTATGAAAAACTTTTGACACAGATTGTGAGTAAACTGGAAATGTATCCAAAACGTTTATCGTTGGAAGAACAGGGAAGATTTATTTTGGGTTATTATCATCAGATGCAGAAAAAATATGAAAAACGGGAGGAAAAATAAATGAGTGAAGTTATTAAAAACAGATATGAATTTGTGATTTTATTTGATGTGGAAAACGGTAATCCAAATGGAGATCCAGATGCAGGAAATATGCCGAGAATAGATCCGGAAAGCGGCTTAGGACTTGTTACGGATGTCTGCCTGAAAAGAAAAATAAGAAATTATGTGGAAACAGTAAAAGAGGATGCACAGGGTTACAAAATTTATATTAAAGAAGATGTTCCGTTGAATCGAAGTGACAGAACTGCATGTGAAAATATTGGAATCAAAGAAGCAGATGATAAGAAAGTAACGGAAGCATTAAAAAAACTGAAAAAAAATGATCCGGATGTGGATTCAAAATTGCGGGATTACATGTGTGAAAATTATTATGATATCAGAACTTTCGGCGCGGTAATGACTACTTTTGTAAAAGCTTCTTTGAACTGTGGACAGGTGAGAGGACCGGTTCAGATCGGATTTGCGAGAAGTATCGATCCGGTGATCAGTCAGGAAGTTACAATTACCCGTGTGGCAATCACAACAGAAAAAGATGCCGAAAATAAAAGTACCGAAATGGGAAGAAAGAGTATTGTGCCATATGCATTGTATCGCGCAGAGGGCTTTATATCTGCAAATCTTGCACGAAAAATAACAGGATTTACAGAAGAAGATCTGGAACTTCTGTGGGATGCGATCATAAATATGTTTGAAAATGACCATTCAGCAGCCCGTGGAAAAATGTCAGTACGTGAACTGATCGTGTTTAAGCACAGTAAAGAATTGGGAGATTGTCCGGCATATAAATTGTTTGATGCAGTTGAAGTAGCACGAAAAGAAAATGTAGAATATCCGAGAAGATATCAGGATTATACAGTTGAAATTCATAATGATAAAATACCGGAATCTGTTGAAGTAAAAAGGATGATTTGATGGAGTATACAGAAGATGATTATTTGATGATATCAGGTATACAGCATTTTAAATTTTGCAGAAGACAGTGGGCATTGATCCATGTTGAGCAGCAGTGGGCAGAAAATGTTCATACAGCTGTTGGAAAACTGATGCACCAGAAGGTACATGATCCATATTTGACGGAAAAAAGAAAAGATACTATTTTGGTAAGAGCTTTGCCGGTTTCTTCAAGAATTATGGGAGTGAGTGGAGAATGTGATCTTGTGGAATTTCATAAATGTGAAGATGGAATACGGCTTCATGGACATAGAGGAATGTATTCTGTTTATCCGGTAGAATATAAAAAAGGAAAGGCTAAATCAACAGATGCGGACAGGCTGCAGCTTGTGGCACAAGCCTTATGTCTTGAAGAAATGTTTTCAACAACAATATCTGTGGGAGCACTTTTTTATGGAGAAACAAGACGCAGGGAAGTTGTGGAAATTACAGATGATCTGAGAAATGAAGTCAGAGATATGTTTAATGAAATGCATCAGTATTATAACAGAGGCTATACGCCAAAGGTGAAAACAGGCAAAATGTGTAATTCCTGTTCCTTGAAGGAGATTTGTCTGCCGAAATTAAATAAAACAATTTCTGCAAAGAATTATATAGCCCAGATGTTGAGGGAGGAAGAGGCATGAAAAAACTGTTGAATACATTGTATGTAACTTCTGAAAACAGCTATTTGGGACTGGACGGAGAAAACATTGTTGTCTTTGAAGAAAATAAAGAAAAAGGAAGACTTCCGCTACACAATCTGGAGGGAATTGTTTCTTTTGGTTATAGAGGTGTCAGTCCGGCATTGATGGGAGCTTGTGCGGAAAAAAACATTTCACTTTGTTTTATGACACCTCAGGGAAAATTCCTTGCCAGAGTAACTGGAAAGACAAGAGGAAATGTGCTTTTGCGAGAACAGCAGTATGCAAGTTGTTTAGACTCTGCAATCAGCCTGGAAATTGCAAAAAACTGTATACTTGGAAAGGTATATAATGCAAGATGGGTATTGGAACGGTGCATCAGAGATCATGGTATGCAGGTAGATGCGGAGAAAATAAAAACAGCGTCTGAAAAGTTAAAACATACGTTGGAATTAATTCAAACATGTGAATCAAAAGCACAATTAAGAGGTTTTGAGGGAGAGGCAGCCAGCGTTTATTTTGGAGTTTTTGATGAAATGATTTTGCAGCAGAAAAAGGATTTTTCATTTCAAGGAAGAAATAAAAGACCACCGTTAGATAATATGAATGCAATGTTGTCTTTTGTATATACGTTGTTGACAAATACGATTGCTTCTTCCCTGGAGTGTGTGGGGCTGGATCCTTATGTGGGATATCTTCATACCGAAAGACCAGGTAGAGTATCACTGGCTTTGGATATGATAGAGGAATTAAGAGCTGTATTGGCAGATCGTTTCGTATTATCGCTTGTTAACAAAAAGATTGTAAATGGAAAGAATTTTACCAAAAAAGAAAATGGAGCTGTTCTGATGGATGATGAGCTGCGAAAAAAGCTGTTGGTAGAATGGCAGAAGAAAAAGAAGGAAACCATCACACATCCGTTCTTGAAAGAAAAGGTGGAATGGGGAATGGTTCCTTATGTACAGGCAATGCTGTTGGCAAGATATTTAAGAGGAGATTTGGACAGTTATCCAGTATTTTTGTGGAAATGAGGTGACAAAGTGTTGGTATTGATTACTTATGATGTAAATACAGAGACAACTGCAGGAAGAACTCGTTTGCGTAAAGTGGCGAAGCAATGTACAAATTATGGAAGAAGGGTGCAAAATTCTGTGTTTGAGTGCATTTTAGATAGTGCTCAAAGTGTTGCTTTGAAGGGAATATTGTCTGATATTATTGACAAAAATAAGGATAGCTTACGTTTTTATTACCTCGGAAATAATTATCAAACTAAAATAGAACATGTAGGTATAGAACGTGGAATTCCAGTAGATCAACCTTTAATTATGTAGGTGCGAACCAGAAGCAAACATAGAATGATGTGGGAATTCGCACTAAAAAAATAAGAAAAATAAAATGAATAACACAAAAGGAAAAGAGAGAAGGGATAATAAAAGTAGAAGATTGTGCTTGTTGCATAAAAAGGACAAAGAATATTTGTCGAAATTTGCAGTCGTTCCCCACGCGGGAACGTGGATTGAAATCCAAGCTCATTGTTAAAATTGCCCTGAGTTTTGGTCGTTCCCCACGCGGGAACGTGGATTGAAATTTATGCTAGACGTGGTGAGCATTATGTCAGGGGGGTCGTTCCCCACGCGGGAACGTGGATTGAAATGCAACAGAAACATCCTGATCGCTAGTGTTCTCTGTCGTTCCCCACGCGGGAACGTGGATTGAAATCGCTCCATGAGCCTTATCATGGATGGTGATTGTTGTCGTTCCCCACGCGGGAACGTGGATTGAAATTCTGATATTGATACGCATATTTACAAACAAGGGGACTGTCGTTCCCCACGCGGGAACGTGGATTGAAATACCTTTTATTTTTACCCAGGTATATTTCGCTGGTTGTCGTTCCCCACGCGGGAACGTGGATTGAAATTCTCAGTGGAACTGTGGAAGAGAAAAGGGATATAGGTCGTTCCCCACGCGGGAACGTGGATTGAAATTTATTAAATACAACATATCCAGTATATCCTAATGTCGTTCCCCACGCGGGAACGTGGATTGAAATTAAGCCATAGGAGTTATCACGGGTGATACGTTTTGTCGTTCCCCACGCGGGAACGTGGATTGAAATTCGGAATGCAAGCGGCGGTTAATAACTGCAAAGACGTCGTTCCCCACGCGGGAACGTGGATTGAAATTCCTTTTCCCAGTAATATACCGGGACTTCATTTCCGTCGTTCCCCACGCGGGAACGTGGATTGAAATTATTGCTAATACCCATATCAACATAGTAAGGGTTAGTCGTTCCCCACGCGGGAACGTGGATTGAAATGAGAATGTTGCTTTTGTGATGGCAAAACATGCAGCGTCGTTCCCCACGCGGGAACGTGGATTGAAATAATCATAGCCTTATCTCTAAGATTTTTACATCCGTCGTTCCCCACGCGGGAACGTGGATTGAAATATTCGGGAACGATGTCACGAACGCTGTGTACGGTGTCGTTCCCCACGCGGGAACGTGGATTGAAATATACCGAACCCCGATCACTTTGAAAAAAGGCAGGTCGTTCCCCACGCGGGAACGTGGATTGAAATGGTTTAAAGTCCGATCATAAGCCGGAGAAACGTCCCGTCGTTCCCCACGCGGGAACGTGGATTGAAATATGTCTGATCTGGTTACGACTTTTACCTTTTTTGTCGTTCCCCACGCGGGAACGTGGATTGAAATTCTGACGATGGCACGACGATTACGGAATACCCCGTCGTTCCCCACGCGGGACGTGGATTGAAATATGTGCTCAAACACCTTTGTCCAGGTGTCTGTTCCGTCGTTCCCCACGCGGGAACGTGGATTGAAATGTAGGGAAAAAAGCACACGATATCAATGGGTTATCTGTCGTTCCCCACGCGGGAACGTGGATTGAAATAATAAGTGCTGGGTATTATATCGTAATATCTGCGTCGTTCCCCACGCGGGAACGTGGATTGAAATAAGATGATACAGTTGAAAGTATAGCTGCAAACACGTCGTTCCCCACGCGGGAACGTGGATTGAAATCCGCTCAGCTTCCTCGGCTGTCGCATCACGATCTTCGTCGTTCCCCACGCGGGAACGTGGATTGAAATTGCGAAGCAGTGCCACTGTCCGGTCTTTAAATTCGTCGTTCCCCACGCGGGAATGTGGATTGAAATTCCCAGGAAGCGTGATGTTCATCTATTTTCTTTTGTCGTTCCCCACGCGGGAACGTGGATTGAAATATTTATCCTGCGAGGGTGGCCTGCTGCAGCACAGCGTCGTTCCCCACGCGGGAACGTGGATTGAAATTTCATTCCGTATTGAATTGCATTGCAGAAAATCGTCGTTCCCCACGCGGGAACGTGGATTGAAATGGTTGTCCGTCGGTTTGAAGGTTGCTGTACGTGTCGTTACCCACATGGGAATGCAGATTGAAATAACAAAGAGGAAATCAAACGGTGTGGTATATGGGGCGTTCTCTATGCGGAACAAAATCGCAAAAACCGGAAATCACAATTAATACTTGCATTTAACAGACATTGGTGTTACAATGAACGAAACTAAGAACTTGTTGGCATAGGAGTGGGCGAGAGCCCGCTCCTATTTGCTGAGAAGGAATTTGTTCAGAAATACTTATAATAGTAGAAAGAAGAAAGGCAGGTGGGAAGCATGAGCAGACGGGAAGAATATGAACAGAAGGCAGAGGCGATCCTTACACCGATCGTAGAGTCCAGGGGCTTTGAGCTGGTAGATGTGGAATATGTCAAGGAAGCAGGATGCTGGTATCTTCGTGGCTATATTGACAAGCCGGGCGGGATTACAGTAAATGACTGCGAAGATGTAAGCCGTGCATTCAGCGATATCCTGGATGAGAAAGATTTCATTGAAGACAGCTACATTATGGAGATCAGTTCTCCGGGACTTGACCGGCCATTAAAAAAAGAAAAAGACTTTAAGAGAAGCCTTGGCAAGCTGGTGGAGATCCGTACCTATCGGCCGATCGAGAAACAGAAAGAGTTCTGTGGCATTTTAAATGCATATGATAGTAACAGTGTGACAATCGATGAAGACGGCACAGAACGCACCTTTGATAAAAAAGATATCGCTCTGATTCGTCTTGCAATTGAATTCTAAGAGAATCGAATCTGTAAAAGTTCAGGAGGAAAAAAGGAAAATGAGCAGAGATTTAAAAGACGCGCTGGACGTTCTTGAAAAAGAAAAGAACATCAGCAAGGATACACTGCTGGAGGCAATTGAGCAGTCACTGATCCAGGCATGTAAGAACCATTTCGGAAAAGCAGACAATGTTCACGTTACCATTGATCCGGAGACATGCGATTTCAGTGTATATGCAGACAGAACTGTAGTGGAGCACGTGGAAGATCCGGCACTTGAGATTTCTCTGGTGGATGCACAGAAAACAAACACCAATGCAGAAATCGGTGATGTTATGAAAGTTGAGATCCAGTCCAAGGAATTCGGACGTATTGCAACTCAGAATGCAAAGAACGTAATTCTTCAGAAAATCCGTGAAGAAGAGCGCAAAGTTCTTTACGATCAGTACTATGGAATCGAAAAAGAGGTTGTAACAGGTATCGTTCAGAGAGTAATGGGCAAAAATGTCAGCATCAACCTTGGTAAGGCAGATGCAGTACTTACAGAGAACGAGCAGGTAAAAGGTGAAGTATTCAAACCTACAGAGAGAGTTAAAGTTTATATCCTTGAGGTTAAAGATACACCGAAGGGACCGCGTATCGTGGTTTCCAGAACACATCCTGGACTTGTAAAGAGACTCTTTGAGTCAGAGGTTGCCGAAGTAAGAGACGGCACTGTTGAGATCAAGAGCATTGCCCGTGAGGCAGGTTCCCGTACAAAAATCGCTGTATGGAGCAACGATCCGGATGTAGATGCTGTGGGAGCATGTGTTGGTATGAATGGCGCACGTGTAGGTGCTGTTGTCAACGAACTTCACGGTGAGAAGATCGACATCATCAACTGGGATGAGAACCCGGCTATCCTCATTGAGAATGCATTAAGCCCTGCAAAAGTTATCGCAGTTATGGCTGATCCTGATGAAAAGACAGCACTGGTAGTAGTACCGGATTATCAGCTTTCCCTTGCAATCGGTAAAGAAGGACAGAATGCACGCCTTGCGGCAAGACTGACAGGATTCAAGATCGATATCAAGAGTGAGACACAGGCAAGAGAGTCAGGCGACTTCGATTACGATGAAGAGCATGAGGACACAGAGGAAGAACTGACAGAAGAAGCTGTTTCCGAAGAGTTTGAGGAAGCAGAAGAAACTGCAGAAGAGACAGAAACAGAAGCTGAAGAGACAGCAGATGGAGATGCCGAGGAATAATGAAAACGAGAAATAAGATTCCCATGCGTCAGTGTACCGGCTGCAGGGAAATGAAAAGCAAAAAGGAAATGATACGAGTTCTTAAAACATCAGAGAATGAGATCATCCTGGACGCTACAGGCAAGAAGAACGGACGCGGCGCATACCTTTGTTTCTCAGAGGAATGCCTGGAGAAGGCCATCAGGAACCACGGCCTGGAGCGTTCCTTGAAAATGGCGGTTCCGGATGAAGTGTATCAGAACCTCAAGAAGGAGTTCGAATCAATTGAAAAACAATAAGGTTTTATCACTTATCGGACTGGCAACAAAAGCAGGAAAAACAGTGAGCGGAGAATTCTCCACAGAGAAATCCGTAAAAACAGGAAAAGGTTTCCTGGCACTGGTGGCAGATGATGCCTCCGAAAATACAAAAAAGAAATTTCGGAATATGTGTACCTATTATGAAGTTCCGTTATATTTCCTTTCAGACAAAGAGAGCCTGGGCAGAGCAATGGGCAAGGAATTCCGTGCCAGCCTCGCCGTGCAGGACGAAAATTTTGCAAAGGCGATCATCAAAGAGCTGGAAAAAGAATCCGGCAGATAAAGCTTTGATGTCTGTAAGGAGGTTTGACTTATAGTAATGTTAAAAGATAAATTCAGCAAATCGGGAAAGGAGCAAAATAGACAATTGGATACTCCAAAAACAGAAGAAAAGACAACAACGGTGAATACAGAGGGTAATAAGTCTGAAGCACCGAAAAAGAAAAAAAATATCATCCGTGTATTTCATGCACAGAATGCCAGCGATGGTGGTAAAGGAAGAAGAAAACCGGCAGCAGGCGAGAGAAAGGGACCGGCACGTCCACAGAACGGCGGTCAGAGAAACGCAGGAACAAACACAAGAAACGGTGAGTCCGGTGAGCAGAGAAACAGCCAGGGAGGCCAGAACCGTTCCCAGGGCGGAAGACCGCAGGGCAGCCGTCCGGAAGGAAGAAGAGACGGAAACCGTGACGGAAGAAGTTTTGAGGGAAGAAGAGACGGAGGAAACCGTTTCGGAGGAAGCCGTTCCCAGAACGGAGAAGGTCGTCCGGCAAGACAGGGTGAGGGAAACAGAGGCCCACGTCAGAATGACGGAAGAGGCGGAAACCGTTTCGGCGGTGGAGCAAACCGTGGCCAGGGAGGTCAGGGCGGAAGCTTTGAAGGAAGAAGAGACGGAGGAAGCCGTTTCGGCGGTGGAGCAAACCGTGGCCAGGGAGGCCAGGGTGGACGTTCCGAAGGTGGAAGAGGCGGAGATAACCGTTTCGGTGGAGCAAACCGTGGTGGCCAGGGCAGCGGACAGCGTCCGGGACAGAGAAGAAGCGGCGGATCTTCAGATGCTGTATTCACACCAGAGCTGACCAAGACATCCAAGGACAGCAAGCGTGAGCGTGACAGAGAGAACAAGAACAAAAAGAAAGATTTCGAGAAAGCCGGACAGAGTGGACGCAGACCGAATCAGGGTGGACGCAGACCGAATTCCAGAATTCCGAAAGCACTTCAGAAACCGAATCCACAGCCGAAGCAGGAAGAGAAGAAGCCGGAGATCAAGGAAATCACCATCCCGGAGAAGCTTACCATCCGCGAACTTGCAGACGCCATGAAGATGCAGCCGTCCGTGATCGTGAAGAAACTTTTCATGGAAGGTGTTATGGTAACAGTAAACCAGGAGATCGATTTTGATAAAGCAGAGGAGATCGCACTTGGTTTCGATATCATCGCTGAGAAAGAAGAGAAAGTCGATGTGATCGCAGAACTCCTCAAAGAGGATGAAGAGGATGAAGACGATATGGTTCCAAGACCTCCTGTAGTTTGCGTTATGGGTCATGTTGACCATGGTAAAACATCTCTTCTTGATGCGATCCGTAATACAAACGTAACAAGAGGCGAGGCCGGCGGAATCACACAGCACATCGGTGCTTACGTGGTAAATATCAAGGGCCAGAAGATCACATTCCTGGATACACCGGGACATGAGGCATTCACAGCTATGCGTATGCGTGGTGCAAACGCCACAGATATCGCAGTTCTTGTAGTAGCAGCAGATGATGGTGTAATGCCGCAGACAGTAGAGGCGATCAGCCATGCAAAAGCAGCAGGCGTTGAGATCATTGTTGCAATCAACAAGATTGATAAGCCAAGTGCAAATGTAGAGCGTGTAAAACAGGAGCTTTCCGAGTATGAGCTGATTCCTGAGGACTGGGGCGGAAGCACTATCTTCGTTCCTGTATCTGCTCATACAGGAGAGGGAATCGAGAGCCTTCTTGAAATGATCCTTCTTACAGCAGAGGTTTCCGAGCTGAAAGCCAATCCGAACCGAGAAGCAAGAGGTCTTGTTATCGAGGCTCAGCTTGACAAAGGTAAAGGACCGGTTGCCACAATTCTTGTGCAGAAAGGTACTCTCCATGTAGGAGATTTCATCGCAGCAGGTGCATGTAACGGTAAAGTACGTGCAATGATGGATGATAAGGGACGCCGTGTAAAAGAGGCCGGCCCGTCTACACCTGTTGAGATTCTCGGACTTGGGGATGTTCCGAATGCAGGTGAGATCCTGATGTCCTTTGAGAGTGATAAAGAAGCCAAGAACTTTGCAGGCGCATTTGTTACAGAGAATAAGAGCCGTCTTCTTGAGGAGACAAAAGGCAAACTTTCTCTTGATAATCTGTTCGACCAGATTCAGGCAAGCGATCTTAAAGAGCTTCCGATCATCGTCAAAGCCGATGTACAGGGATCTGTTGAGGCCGTTAAGCAGAGTCTTACAAAACTTTCCAATGAGGAAGTTGTGGTTAAGGTTATTCACGGTGGCGTAGGTGCCATCAATGAATCTGATGTCAGCCTTGCAGCAACATCCAACGCTATCATCATAGGATTTAACGTTCGTCCGGATACCACAGCAAAACAGCTTGCTGAGCAGGAGGGAGTAGATCTCAGACTTTACAAGGTTATCTACCAGGCAATCGAGGATGTAGAGGCAGCCATGAAGGGTATGCTGGATCCTGTATTCGAGGAGAAAGTAATCGGTCATGCAGAGGTTCGTCAGCTGTTCAAGGCATCTGGTGTGGGAACTATTGCAGGAAGCTATGTGCTTGACGGTACATTCCAGCGTAACTGTAAGGTTCGTATCACAAGAGGCGAGGATCAGATCTACGAGGGCGAGCTTGCATCCCTTAAGAGATTTAAAGATGATGTCAAGGAAGTACGTGCAGGATATGAGTGCGGTCTTGTATTCAATGACTTCAACGATGTCAAGGAAGAAGATAAAGTCGAAGCGTATATCATGGTAGAGGTACCAAGATAGGAGTGACTCTGAATGAGAAAAAACAGCATTAAAAATACACGTGTGAATGGTGCAGTTCAGAAAGAACTCAGCACCATCATACACGGGGAAATCAAAGACCCGAGGATTCATCCAATGACCTCCGTAACGGCAGTGGAAGTAGCACCGGATCTTAAGACCTGCAAAGCCTACATCAGTGTGCTGGGCGAACAGCAGGCGAAAGATTCCACACTTCGCGGCCTGAAGAATGCGGAGGGCTATATCCGGAGAGAACTGGCCAGAAGACTGAATCTCCGCAATACACCGGAAATTCGTTTTATTCTGGATGAGTCCATTGAATATGGTGTCAATATGTCAAAGAAGATCAATGATGTAATGAATGGGATGGAAACAGAGGAATAGGTGGAAAAAATGAAAAACATTTCAGAAATACTGGAAAAGGTAAAAACAGTGGGCATCGGCGGCCACATCCGTCCTGATGGAGACTGCATCGGTTCCTGTATGGCTCTGTATCTCTATCTTCGGAAGTATTTTCCGGAGATAGAGGCAGATGTGTATCTGGAAAATCCGAAGCCTGTGTTTGATTACATTGACGGAATGGATGAGGTTAAGACAGAAGCAGAAGAAGATAAGGTTTATGACCTCTTTATTACCTGTGATGTCAGCGCGCTGGACAGACTTGCAGTTGCCAGAAAATATTTTGACACAGCAAGGAAAACAGCCTGCATTGACCATCATGTGAGTAACAGAGGATTTGCAGATGTCAATCATGTAAAAGGGGACATCGGTTCTGCATGCGAAGTGCTCTACGGACTTCTGGATGCAGATAAGATCGATCAGTCCATTGCGATCCCGCTCTATACAGGAATGGCACATGACACCGGAGTATTTCAGTATTCTTCCACAACACCGGAAACCATGAGGATCGCAGGTGAGCTGATGAAAACAGGATTTGATTTCAGCAGGATCATTGACGAGTCCTTTTACCAGAAAACATATCTTCAGAATCAGGTCATGGGCCGTGTCCTGGCAGAGAGCATTCTTCTTCAGGAAGGCAAATGCGTGGTCGGATATCTGAAAAGAAGAGAAATGGATTTTTACGGTGTGGAAGGGAACGACATGGAAGGAATCGTAAGCCAGTTACGTCTCACCGCAGGCGTAGAAGTTGCGATTTTCATTTATGAACTGGAAACCCAGCGGTTCAAAGTATCTCTTCGTTCCAACGGAAAAGTTGATGTGAGCAAGATCGCTGTGTTCTTCGGAGGAGGCGGACATGTACGTGCGTCAGGCTGCGATATGCAGGGATCCATGTATGATGTGATCAACAACCTTACCGCTGAGATCGAGAAACAGCTTGCAGAGGAGTAAGAATAAGATCATGGATGGAATACTTGTGATCCGAAAGGAAAAAGGTTATACCTCTCATGATGTAGTCGCAAAGCTGCGTGGGATCCTCCACATGAAAAAAATCGGCCATACAGGAACTCTTGATCCTGCAGCGGAGGGAGTCCTTCCTGTTGCACTTGGGAGAGGAACTCGTCTGGTAGAGCTTCTTACCGAAAAAGAAAAAACATACGAGGCAGTCTTAAGACTGGGTGTTTCCACAGATACCCAGGATATGACAGGAACCGTTCTTTCTGAGATGCCGGTAACTGTCACAGAAGAGGAAGTCCGTGAGGTAGTGGAATCTTTTGTGGGGGAGCAGATGCAGGTTCCACCAATGTATTCCGCACTGAAAGTAAACGGAAAGAAGCTTTACGAGCTGGCCAGAGAAGGAAAAACCATAGAGCGTAAGCCACGCCCTGTGGTTTTTTATGAGATAAGGATCATGGATATATCTCTGCCACTGGTACGCATAAGCGTTACCTGCAGCAAAGGGACTTATATTCGTACACTTTGCAATGACATCGGAGAAAAGCTTGGTTGCGGTGGTGCTATGGAGGAGCTTCTCAGGACAAGATCCGGAAACTTTACACTGGAAGAAAGCCTGATGCTTTCACAGGTGGAAGAAGCTGTCAGCGATGGAACTATTATGGAAAAGATCGTTCCTGTAGAGGAAGTGCTTTCCATGTATCCTGCTCTTACTGCCACGGTAGAGGGAGACAGGCTGCTTCACAATGGCAATCCGCTTCCGGAAACAATGGTCCAGGGTGGAAACCGTGAAGAAAAAGTGCGTATGTACAAAAGCAGTGGAGATTTTACAGGGATATACGGATGGGATGAAAAGAAAGAAAAATACGTTCCAGTCCGCATGTTCTTTGTGTGACATTTTTATAAAAACTTGCAGGAGCAGATATGGAATACTTGAAGATTGACGGAGAATTTCCGCGCCTTTCAAAGAGTGCGGTGACACTTGGAAAATTTGACGGCATACATCGCGGCCACCAGAAACTGGTAGAGAAGATCCTGGAACAGAAGGAAAAAGGTTTGGAGACCGTTCTTTTTTCTCTGGGTATCGGCAGTCAGATGATCTTTACAAAAGAAGAACGCTGCCAGATCCTTGAGCGGGCAGGAGTGGATGTTCTGGTGGAATGTCCCCTGGATCCCCGGATTCGCCATATGAAAGCAGAAACTTTCATAAAGGAGATCCTGGTTGGAGATCTTCAGGCAGAGCATGTTGCTGTTGGAGAAGATTTCAGGTTTGGATATGAGAGAAAAGGAACACCGCAGCTTCTGGAAATCATGGGAAAAAAGTTTGGATTTACTGTGGATATCGTTCCGAAAGAAATGGAAGGCCATAGAAAGATCAGCAGTACTTTTATCCGTGAGGAACTGAAAAAAGGAAATATGGAAAAAGTCAATGATCTTCTGGGTTTTCCCTTTTATGTGGATGGAGTGATCGAGCATGGCAGAGGAATGGGGCATAAAGTCCTCCTTCCGACCACCAACATCATTCCTTCAAAAGAGAAACTGATGCCGCCGAACGGCGTTTATGATACAGTGTCCCATTTTAAGGACAGAACCCTTTACGGGATCACCAATGTAGGATATAAACCTACCATTGGAGAGAAGTTCCTGGGTGTTGAGACCTATCTTTTTGACTGTGAGGAGGATCTGTACGGAGAACCCTGTAAAGTGGAATTTCTTCATTATTCAAGACCGGAGAAACGTTTTTCTTCCATAGAAGCCCTGAAACAGCAGCTTCTGAAAGATGCGGAGAAGGGAAAAACGTATTTTAAAAACCTGAAAAAATAAAAAAACAGTTTACAGGTCAGTAACCGTGTGCTATACTGTTCGAGGTGAAAAAAGCCAGTATTCAGAAGCCGGAATCTCCGACCACTTCTTAATACCCGGCGTTTATTAAAAATTTTAAGGAGGAAATAACAATGATTTCTAAAGAGAAGAAAGCAGCCATTATGAAAGAGTATGCAAGAACAGAGGGTGACACAGGTTCACCGGAGGTTCAGGTTGCAGTTCTTACAGCAAGAATCCAGGAGCTCACAGAGCATCTTAAAACACACCACAAAGATCATCATTCCAGAAGAGGTCTTCTGAAAATGGTAGGTCAGAGACGTGGCCTTCTTGCTTATCTTAAGAAAACAGACATCGAAAGATACCGTGCACTGATTGAGAAATTAGGTTTAAGAAAATAATTGCTACGGGAGGGGCGGATGATTCCATCCGCCCCATTTTAACATGTGTGATAAACACAGACGGAATTACCGCAGGAGTGATTTCCGAGACTACTGAAAAGCCCATTTCCGGTCGAGATCTTTTTCAAAGGAAGTGGTCTTTTCAGTTGTTTCGGGCTCCTGTTAAAATTCAATATATTATTCAGAAAAGGAGAACGAATATGTACAAAAGTTATTCCATGGAACTTGCAGGAAGAACACTGACTGTAGATATCGGACGTGTAGCAAAACAGGCCAATGGTGCTGCTCTTATGCACTATGGTGATACTACAGTCCTTGCTACTGCTACCGCATCCAAAGAGCCGAGAGAAGGGATCGATTTCTTCCCGTTAAGCGTTGAGTATGAGGAGAAGATGTATGCAGTAGGAAAGATCCCGGGAGGCTTCAACAAGAGAGAGGGTAAGGCAAGCGAGCATGCGATCCTTACTTCTCGTGTTATCGACCGTCCGATGCGTCCGCTGTTTCCGAAGGATTACAGAAATGACGTAACTCTGGTAGATATGGTCATGTCTGTTGATCCGGAATGCAATCCGGAGATCCCGGCTATGCTTGGTTCTTCCATTGCAACCTGTATTTCTGATATCCCATTTGACGGTCCATGCGCAACCACACAGGTTGGTATGATCGACGGCGAGTTTATCATCAACCCGACACTTGCGCAGAAGGCAGTTTCTGATCTTCAGCTTACGGTTGCTTCTACAAGAGAGAAGGTTATCATGATCGAGGCCGGAGCTAATGAGATCCCGGAAGATAAGATGATCGAGGCTATCTACAAGGCTCATGAAGTGAACCAGGAGATCATCAAATTCATCGACCAGATCGTAGCAGAGTGCGGAAAAGAGAAACATTCCTACGAGTCCTGTGCAGTACCTCAGGAGCTTTTTGATGAGATTAAGAAGATCGTTCCTCCGGAAGAGATGGAGGTTGCCGTATTCTCTGACGACAAGCAGACACGTGAGAATAACATCAGCGAGATCACTGATAAGCTGAAAGAAGCTTTTGCAGACAATGAGGAATGGCTTGCCGTTCTCGGTGAGGCTGTATATCAGTACCAGAAGAAGACTGTCCGAAAGATGATCCTCAAAGATCATAAACGTCCGGATGGACGTGAGATCAGACAGATCCGTCCGCTGGCTGCAGAGACAGATATCATCCCGAGAGTTCATGGTTCTGCCATGTTCACAAGAGGACAGACACAGATCTGTACAGTTACAACACTGGCTCCTCTTACAGAAGCACAGCGCCTTGACGGCCTGGATGAGTTCGAGACATCCAAAAGATATATGCACCACTATAACTTCCCATCCTACTCTGTAGGTGAGACCAAGCCATCTAGAGGTCCGGGACGTCGTGAGATCGGTCACGGAGCACTTGCTGAGAGAGCACTGGTACCGGTACTTCCTACAGAGGAAGAGTTCCCATATGCGATCCGTACTGTATCTGAAACATTTGAGTCCAACGGTTCCACATCACAGGCAAGTATCTGTGCATCTACCATGTCACTGATGGCTGCCGGTGTGCCAATCAGGAAACCGGTTGCAGGTATTTCATGCGGACTTGTTACAGGTGAGACAGACGATGACTACATCGTTCTTACAGATATTCAGGGCCTTGAGGATTTCTTCGGAGATATGGACTTCAAGGTAGCCGGAACACATGACGGAATCACAGCGATCCAGATGGATATCAAGATCCACGGTCTTACAAGACCGATCGTTGAGGAGGCAATCCGCAGAACAAAAGAGGCAAGAGAGTACATCCTTACGGAAGTTATGGAGAAATGTATCGACAAACCTCGTACAACAGTTGGCGAATTTGCTCCTAAGATCATCCAGATCCAGATCGATCCTCAGAAGATCGGTGATGTTGTAGGTCAGAGAGGAAAGACCATCAACACTATCATCGAGCGTACGGGCGTTAAGATTGATATCACAGACGATGGTGCAGTTTCTATCTGCGGAACTGATCAGAAGGGCATGGATGAGGCAAAACGCATGATCGAGATCATTACTACTGATTTTGAGGCAGGACAGATCTTCACAGGCCATGTAGTCAGCATCAAAGAGTTCGGTGCTTTCCTTGAGTTTGCACCTGGCAAGGAGGGAATGGTACACATTTCCAAGATTTCCAAACAGAGGATCAACCGTGTTGAGGATGTTCTCACACTTGGCGACAAGGTTAAAGTTATCTGCCTTGGTAAGGACAAGATGGGAAGAATCAGCTTCAGCATGAAAGATGTACCGGAAGAAGCATAAATTATGAGATATCACAATATTACCAAGGACGATATGTTAAACGGGGACGGACTTCGAGTGGTACTCTGGGTAGCCGGCTGTTCACACGGCTGCAGGGAGTGCCAGAATCCCATTACCTGGGATCCGAACGGAGGTCTTCCTTTTACGGACAGCGAGCGCGCTGAGATATTTGCAGAGCTGGACAAGGATTATGTCAGTGGGATCACTTTTTCAGGAGGAGATCCCCTGCATCCTTCCAATATCGCTGAGGTAACAGCTCTTGCAAGAGAGATCAGGGAGAAGTATCCGGATAAAACGATCTGGCTGTATACAGGTTCTCTCTGGGAGGAAATCCAGGAGTATGAGATTATCCGTTATCTGGATGTATGTGTTGATGGCGAATTTCAGGTTGATAAGAAAGATGTTCTTCTGAAATGGAAGGGCTCTTCCAATCAGCGTGTGATTGATGTACAGGCATCACTTCGTGAGGGCAAAGCTGTCCTGTATGTGGAGTGATCCGGGAGATTTCCGAAAATTATCCGTTGGGAGTTAAATAAACATGAAGAGAATTGCGAAATTTCACAAAGTAAGCTCTGAACAGTTTGCAAAAGACTGGAAAGATACTTTCGGAGAAGTATCTGATGCAGAAATCCAGAAAATTTACGATAGTCTGCGCCTTCCAAAGAGAGCCACAACCGGAAGTGCAGGATATGATTTCTATGCACCTGTGGATGTGACAATGAATCCTGGCGAGATCGTAAAGATCCCGACAGGTATCCGTGTGGAGATGGAAGAAGGCTGGGTTCTCAAATGTTATCCGAGAAGCGGACTGGGATTTAAATTCCGCCTTCAGCTGAATAACACAGTGGGGATCATTGACAGCGATTATTTCTTTTCTGATAACGAAGGCCATATCTTTGCCAAGCTGACCAATGATACCAGAGAAGATAAGACTATCCAGATCCCGGCAGGCACAGGTTTTATGCAGGGAATCTTCGTAGAATATGGAATCACAGTGGATGATGATGCAGATGCTGTGAGAAACGGCGGTTTTGGAAGCACTACTGCAAAAGCATAAAGAAAAAATATAAAAAGTAAGCCCGGGAGGAGAAGAGAAATCTTCAGCTTCCGGGCTTTTTGAATACAAATGTCTGTTTTATATGGCAGCTTTATTGTCTGCTGCAATGCCGGGCCTGCTTAGCTAAGTGGCGCGTTAGCTTCCTCATCTGCGCGTGCTTTCTCAATGACTGCGTTGAAAGCATCGGCGGCTGCAGCATATTCAGCATCATCCTCAATGTTGGCAAGCATCGGATCGCCCTCTGCTGTACGGGAGAAGCTGTAAAGATAAACTTCACCGGTTTCATTCTGTCCGTTCTCGTCCAGTGGGAGAAGTGCAATATATTCCCTGTTCTCTACAGGAAAGATAGTAAGGATTGCACATTCTACTTCTGTGTCATCATCCATGGTAAGGGTGATGGTGTGATGTGCCTCGTCTACTTTACTTTCACAGTTGGCTGTACAGGAAGCACAGTCACTTGGTGCACATCCGCTCTTATTAAATTCGTCGCTCATAATAAATCCTCCGTTCTGATACTGCCATTTAAAGATGACAGTATACATGATATAAAGGATATTTTAACAGATAAGATCGGGAACAGCAACTAAATTGTAAACAAATATTTTTTGCTTAATCGGCCAATGTGAGATATAATAAAAATATGACGAAAAAATGAGGAGAAAAACAGAAATATGAAATTAATTTCCTGGAATGTAAACGGCATCCGGGCCTGTATCACAAAAGGCTTTGAGGATCGCTTTCATGAACTGGATGCAGATATATTTTGTCTGCAGGAGACAAAATGCCAGCAGGGACAGGTAAAGCTTGACCTTCCCGGATACTATCAGTACTGGAATTACGCCAACCGCAGAGGCTACTCAGGAACAGCTGTTTTTGCAAAGAAAGAACCGCTGTCAGTGACAAATGGAATTGGTGTTGAGGAGCATGATAAGGAAGGCCGTGTGATCACACTGGAATTTGAAGATTATTATCTTGTTACTGTGTATACACCCAATTCCCAGAGTGAGTTGAGAAGACTTGCATACCGTATGGAGTGGGAGAGGGATTTTCTGTCATATCTTCTTGGCCTTCAGGAGAAGAAACCTGTGATCTGCTGCGGAGATCTCAATGTGGCACATCAGGAGATCGATCTTAAGAATCCTAAGACGAACCGTAAGAATGCAGGTTTTACAGATGAAGAGAGAACCTGTTTTACAAAAGTTCTTGAGAGCGGGTTTATTGATACATTCCGCTATTTTTATCCGGATCAGGAGGGGGTTTATTCCTGGTGGTCCTACCGTTTCCGGGCAAGAGAGAAGAACGCAGGATGGCGCATCGACTATTTTCTTACTTCTCCATCACTCAAAGACAGACTTCAGGATGCGAAAATTCATGGAGAGATCATGGGATCAGATCATTGTCCGGTAGAGCTGGATATTGAGTTGTAAAAGTTTAAAAAAAAACAGAAAGGGAGTGATTGATTTGGCAGGTCGCAGACTTGGGCGAGTGGAGAAAGGTCAGCCACTGATACTGGGAGCCAATAAGGTAGAGGGTGGTTATAATTTCGCAGTGGAGGCTTCGGAGGATTCCGAAGTGGCACTGCTTTTATATAAAAAAAGAGGAACAGCAATACCTGTGGAGATCGTTTTTTCGGAGGAATTCCGTACTGGTCGTGTATGGGCTTTGAAACTTACAGATGTTTCTTTGAAAGATTATGAGTACAATTACAGGATCGACGGAGAGATAGTGCAAGATCCTTATGCATATGGAATTCATGGGAGAGAGCATTTTGGTGCGCCGTATGACCCGGAAAAGGAAGTGCGCTGCCGTTTCCTCATGGAGGATGTTTCAGGATGGGGCGATGAGAGCGCACCGGATATCGAATATGAGAATATGATCTTGTACAAGCTTCATGTGCGAGGATATACAAAGCTGGCCAGAAAGACGGTTTCCCACAAGGGAACTTTTCTGGGGTTGACAGAAATGATCCCATATTGGAAAAACCTGGGGATCAATACCATTGAGCTGATGCCGGCTTACGAATTCTGTGAAGTTCCGGCAGGTAAACCGGAAAAAAACAATGAACATATTAAGACACGCCGTAGGGAGAATGTGGTAAATTACTGGGGCTATGCTTCAGGCTTTTATTTCAGCCCCAAAAGTGCTTACTGCAGCACCAGGGAGCCGGAGCAGGAATTCCGGTATCTGATCCGGGAACTGCATAAAAACGGCATAGCCTGTATCATGGAATTTTATTTTCCGGAGGAGACAGATAATCTGATGGCACTTCGTGCACTGCAGTTCTGGAGAGCTTTTTATCATGTGGATGGTTTTCATGTGCTGGGAGGTGGCGTGAACCGGGAGATGCTTCTCCGTGACGGAATTCTTTCCGGAGCAAAACTGATCTTCCAGGGATTTGATTTTGACCATTATTACAGAGGAAAAATTCCGGGCAGACGATGCGGCGCCGAGAGCAATATGAATTTCCTTCAGGATATGCGACGTTTCTTAAAGAGTGACGAGGGAATGGTGGAAGCTGCTGTATGGCATATCCGTCATAACAGCGAGAATCATGGTGTGATCAACTACATGGTATGTCAGGACGGATTCACCATGAATGATCTGGTAAGCTACAATTATAAACATAATGAAGCCAATGAAGAAGGTAATCAGGACGGAAGCAGTTACAATTATTCCTGGAACTGTGGGATCGAGGGACCCAGCCGAAAGGTTTCCGTACGTCAGATGAGAGAGCGTCAGATCAAGAATGCGTTTCTTATGATGCTTTTAAGCCAGGGAGTTCCCATGATCTACAATGGTGATGAGTTCGGCAATTCCCAGGGTGGAAATAATAATGCTTACTGCCAGGATAATGCAACAGGCTGGACCGACTGGAAAGGTCTTGCCAGAAACCGCGGCCTATATGAATTTGTAAAAGATGCTATTGCTTTCCGTAAAGAACATCCCGTGCTTCATATGCCGGTAGAATTAAAGGGCGTGGATTATCTCACAAAGGGGTTTCCGGATGTATCCCTCCATGGCGAACGTGCCTGGTATTTATGTTATGAGAATACCAGCAGGCTTCTGGGACTGATGTACTACGGAGCTTATGCAAGAAAAGAAGAGGATAAAGAGGCATCCCTGGATGATTTTATCTATGTAGGATATAATTTCCACTGGGAGAACCGGAGTCTGGCACTCCCCAATATTCCGGAGGGCATGTGCTGGAAGAAAATTGCAGATACTTCTCTTCATGGAGAGGGTTTCCATGTGGAGGATAAAGAAGAATACAGAAAATCAATTGAAATAGGCCCGCGTGCCATTGTGGTACTTCTGGGCAGACAGGAGGCGGAGAAAGATGCATTCGTGGCACCCGTGGCTGCACTTCAAGACGATCACGAGGCATAAGTTTCTGGTGATGAAATACTGTTTCCGTATCGGATTATACAAACAGGGACTGCTTCATGACCTGTCCAAATACTCCCCCACGGAATTTCTGGTAGGATGTAAATATTATCAGGGAACAAGAAGCCCCAATAACGCAGAGAGAGAGGCAACAGGCGTATCCATGTCCTGGCTGCACCACAAGGGAAGGAACAGGCACCATTTTGAACATTGGGTAGATTATTCCCTTGACGGTGAGCATGTGATCATGGGAGCCAGGATGCCGAAGAAATATGTAGCTGAGATGGTCATGGACCGCATCAGCGCGTCCAGAAATTATCTGGGTGATGCCTATACCCATCATGAACCGCTGGATTATTTCCTGAAAAGCAAGGAGAAGCTCTGGTTCATCCATCCTCAGACAAAAAAAGAACTGGAAGGTCTCTTAAGGATCCTGGATAAATATGGGGAAGACAAGGCACTTTGGTATATCCGCAATGTATATCTTTGTGATACCAGAGGAAAGAAAAGCTCAGGCCATCTGAAAAAGTCCCGAAATCACAGATAGGGGTGTATTTTTCGGAGGTTGTCTGATATAATATTCTGATATTGGGAGGAAGAATGAATGGATACACCAACAATTGCGAAATACTATAGAGAGAAAGAACCCATGGAACGGCTGAAGCTTCTGGAGCAGTCCATTGCTGCAGAGGAAGATCCGGAAGGAAACAAGATCCGTAAGGAACTCTGGGAGATCCGCTACAGTGATAAATCTGAAGCAGGAGATACCAGAGCTGACGGATATCTTGGACTCTGGATGACCATGGAATTTAACAGGAATTCCGGCTCCAGATTCTTTGGCACAAGAAGTGCGAAGAAAGAGATCGGTAAGTATCTTACGAAACTGAAATTTCAGGAAATCCAGGAGAAGGGCGGACTTTATGAGGAGCTTCTTTACAGAGAATGCTGCCATATGGTACTGGTATATATGGATCTCTGCCAGACAGATAAATCTTACAATACTACCCTTTGCGGACTGATCCACATCAAGGAAGACAGTGCCAAGTCCAAGCTTCAGAGAGATATCAGGGAGACTGCAGTAGATCTTCCAGGTACTCTTGGTATGGAATCTGAGCTTGGGATCATCACAAGAGCTGCCAGAGAAATCTACAGGCAGTATTATCCTAACGAGGGAAACATTTAGGAAGTATTTTGCTTTCCGTTTCAGGCTGTCTGACTACTCAGGCAGCCTTTTATGCCGAATAATTCAGGAGGTAATTAAATGAATCCAAATCATCTGAACGCATATGAGGTCCTGAAAGAGGAAGACCTTCAGGATATTCATTCCAAAGGCTGGCTTCTGCGCCACAAAAAAACAGGAGCCAGAGTAATGCTCATCGAGAATGACGATGAGAACAAGGTCTTTAATATTGCATTCCGCACACCACCAAAGGACAGCACAGGTGTGGCACATATTTTGGAACACAGTGTACTGTGTGGCTCCAGGGAATTTCCACTGAAAGATCCTTTTGTAGAACTGGTTAAAGGCTCTCTTAACACATTCCTGAATGCCATGACTTATCCGGACAAGACCTGTTATCCGGTGGCTAGCTGCAATGACCGTGATTTTCAGAATCTGATGCATGTATATCTGGATGCGGTATTTTATCCGAATATCTATAAAAAAGAGGAGATTTTCCGCCAGGAAGGCTGGAACTATCATCTTGAGAATAAAGAAGGCCCTCTGAAATACAATGGTGTTGTCTACAATGAGATGAAGGGAGCGTTCTCTTCACCGGACGATGTTCTGGAGCGTGAGATCATGAACTCTCTGTTCCCGGATACCACCTATGGCTGCGAGTCCGGTGGTGATCCTGTGAACATCCCGGATCTTACTTACGAGAAATTCCTGGATTTTCACAGACGTTACTACCATCCGTCCAACAGTTTTATCTACCTCTATGGAAACATGGATATGGAAGAGAAGCTGGTATTTATTGATGAGCATTATCTTTCTGCTTTTGAGGCCCTTGCCATTGATTCCCAGATCGAAGACCAGGGGGCGTTTGACCAGGTACATGATATCCGGAAAAATTATCCGGTAGCAGAGAATGAGGGAGAAGAGGACAACACTTATCTTTCCTACAATATGGTTGTAGGCCAGGCGAAAGATATTAATTTAAGCCTTGCTTTTGAAGTTCTGGACTATGCACTTTTAAGTGCACCGGGAGCACCGCTGAAACAGGCTCTTCTGGATGCGAAGATCGGAAAAGATATCTACGGTTCTTTTGAGGACGGCATCAAGCAGACTTATTTCTCCATTGTGGCAAAAGGTGCCAACTTAAGTCAGAAAGAGGAATTCGTGAAAGTGATCCGCGATACCCTCACAAAGATTGCAGAGGAAGGCATTGACAAGAAGGCAGTGAAAGCCGGAATCAACTATTATGAGTTCCGTTTCCGTGAGGCAGATTTCTCGTCCTATCCGAAGGGACTGATGTATGGTCTGGATATCTTAAGCAGCTGGCTCTATGATGATGAGAAACCATTCTGCGAGGTACAGCTTCTGGAGGGATTTGAATTTCTCAAGAAGGCAGCAGAAGAAGGATATTTTGAGGAACTGATCCGCAAGTATCTTCTGGATAATGCTCACGGTTCCATTCTTTCTCTGGTACCGGAGCGCGGCCTTGCGGCAAAAAGAGATCAGGAGCTTGAAAAGAGGCTGGAGAATTATCGCAGCAGTCTTTCTGATGAAGAGCTTATCCGAATGGTAGAGCGTACAAAAGCACTTGAGGCTTATCAGGAATCTGAGGAAAATCCGGAAGCACTGACCTGCATTCCGATGCTTTCCAGAGAAGATATCAAAAAAGAGATCACAGGCTTTACCAATGAGGAACACTTCGTGGATGACAGTCTGTTCCTGTATCATGATGTATGCACCAATGGTATCGGATATGCAGATCTTCTTTTTGAGATCCATAATTTCGATACAGACACTGTACATTATCTGGGACTTTTGAAATCTGTACTTGGTGCAGTGGATACAGAGAATTACAGTTATGGCGAACTGTTTAATGAAGTAAATGCGAGAACCGGTGGAATTGCTTACGGAATCGAAGTTTATGACAGTGCCACAGATACAGATGCTTTCCGTGCCATGTTTGCAGTAAGAGGCAAGGCTTTATATCCTGAGATGGATTTCATGTTCTCCATGATCAGGGAAGTTCTTACAACTTCCAGACTGGATGACACCAAGCGGCTTTATGAGATCATCGCCAGAGTGAAATCCAGGGCACAGGCCAATCTGGTAAGTGCAGGACATTCCACAGCAGTTCTCCGAGGTGCTTCCTATGCTTCTCCGATGGCTGCATTCCAGGATGAGATGGCAGGAATCGGATATTATCAGTTTATCGAGAAGTTGGAGAAGAATTTTGACAGCTGTAAAGAAGAAATCGTAAAAAATCTCCGCAAAGTGATGGAGGAAGTCCTTCGCCCGGAGAATTTCAGCGTAAGCTATACAGGAGAGAGAGAATCTCTGGATGCAGTAAAAGTACAGGCTGGTGAGATTAAAAAAATCCTGTTTAACGGACAGAAACCGGAAACATCTTCACAGCCATCCTGCACAAAGAAAAACGAAGCGTTCAAAACTTCCGGGCAGGTTCAGTATGTGGCGCAGAGCGGAAACTTCCGCAAAAAAGGCCTGGAGTACACAGGTGCACTTGAAATCCTGAAAGTGATCTTAAGCTACGATTATCTCTGGATCAACATCCGTGTCAAAGGTGGTGCATATGGCTGTATGAGTGGATTTAAGAGAAGCGGAGAGAGCTTTCTGGTATCTTACCGCGATCCGCATCTTAAGAGAACTCTGGAAGTATACAAAGGTGTTCCAGATTATATCCGTGCATTTGAGGCTGATGAGCGTGAGATGACAAAGTATATCATCGGTACTATCAGCAATAAAGACGTTCCGAGAACTCCGCAGATGCAGGGAAGCATCTCCAAGTGCGCATATTTTTCCCAGGTAACAGAAGAGATGCTTCAGAAAGAAAGAGACCAGATACTTGGGGCCCGGAAAGAGGATATTCAGGCACTGTCAGCAATTGTGGAAGCAGTACTTTCTGATGAGCAGATCTGTGTTGTGGGAAGTGAGACAGCGATCTCCAAAGCAGAAGATGTATTTATGGAAGTGAAGCCACTGATCAGCTGCTGAGATGTGTGAGTAACGGACAGACAGTTATTCAGAACAGATCTGTATAGTGACTGCGGATGTTTTTATGCATTTGACTGAATCTGCTGTCCGTTGAACCGGACAGCAGATCATAAGAGGATTATGAGAGGATAAAGAATGGAAAATAATTTTAAATCAGGTTTTGTTGCGATCATCGGAAGACCGAATGTTGGAAAATCTACACTGATGAACCATCTCATCGGACAGAAGATTGCGATCACATCCAATAAACCCCAGACAACAAGAAACAAGATTCAGACTGTTTATACCTGTGATGAGGGTCAGATCGTATTTCTTGATACCCCGGGTATCCACAAGGCAAAAAACAAGCTTGGTGAGTACATGGTGCAGGTTGCAGAGAGAACCTTGAAAGAAGTGGATGCTATCATGTGGTTGGTAGAGCCATCTACTTTTGTGGGTGCAGGAGAGCGTCATATTGCGGAGCAGCTTCAGAAGGTAGGTGTTCCGGTAATCCTGATCATCAACAAGATCGATACTGTGAAAAAAGAGGAACTTCTTCCAGCCATTGATACTTACCGCAAGATCTGTGATTTTGCAGAGATCATCCCATGTTCTGCACTTCGCGGAAACAATACACAGGATATCATTCCGAGTATTTTTAAATATCTTCCTTATGGACCGATGTTTTATGATGAAGATACAGTTACAGATCAGCCACAGCGTCAGATCGCAGCAGAGATCATCCGTGAGAAGGCACTTCATGCACTGGATGAGGAGATTCCGCATGGAATCGCAGTTGCCATTGACCGGATGAAGAAACGGCCGGGCAGAAGTAATATCATTGATATTGATGCGACGATCATCTGCGAGAGAAATTCCCACAAGGGAATCATCATCGGCAAACAGGGTTCCATGCTGAAGAAGATCGGAAGCAATGCCCGCTACGAGCTGGAGCGGATGCTGGAAGCCAAGGTCAACCTGAAGCTCTGGGTAAAGGTGACTAAAAACTGGAGAGACAGTGATTTTCTGATCAAGAACTTTGGATATGACAAGAAAGAAATCTGAAAATGAGTGATCTGATTACAGTGCAGGGAGTGGTGCTTTCTGCCATGCCGGTAGGGGATTATGACAAGAGAATCGTTCTTCTCACAAGAGAGAGGGGGAAGATTTCCGCTTTTGCCAAGGGTGCGAGACGGCAGAACAGTCCGTTTATGGCAGCAGCTAATCCCTTTGTGTTCGGAAGTTTTACCCTTTTTGAAGGGAGATCCAGTTATAATCTGAACCAGGTCAGCGTGCAGCATCATTTTGTGGAGCTGGCTACCCGGCAGCCTGGGATTTACTACGGATATTATTTTCTGGAGCTTGCGGATTATTTCGGCAAGGAGGGAACAGATGAGAAGGAGATGATGAATCTTCTCTATGTGACTATCAAAGCCATTTTGAACCCTCATATAGAAGACCGGCTGGTGCGCTGTATCTATGAGCTTCGGACTATGGCAATCCAGGGACTGATGCCGCAGCTGTTTCAGTGTGCGGGCTGTGGGAGAGAACTTACGGAAGAAGAAACCGGAGATGTTTTTTTCTCCCAGGATGAGCACGGGATCCTGTGTGCAGATTGCAGCAGGCTGGCCATGGACCGGAAGCGGATCTCGGAGGCTGCCCTGTATGCAATGCGTTATATAGCAGTTTCGCCGCTGTCCAAACTGTATACGTTTACAGTGCGGGATGATGTGCTCCGTGAGCTGGAACGCCATATTTACCGGTACACAGAGCTGAATACAGACAAACGGTTTAAAAGTCTGGAAATTCTGGAAATGATGAGATAGATCACTGCCAGTTGGGGAATGGCCGTAACGATTTATTTTACAAAAGCAGTACAGGATGTAATACATATGGAAATATCCTTGAAAAATCATGAGGATACTAGTATAATAAGACCAAAAAATGTAAAAAAGCAGCTTTTTCCGGAGCTTTCCGGGCCGTATTTTACGTGACAGCTGCAAGTCAAGAGGAGAGAAATCATGGAAAAAACAATGGAAAAGATCGTAGCTCTTGCAAAAGCCAGAGGCTTTGTTTACCCGGGTTCCGAGATCTACGGCGGCCTGGCAAACACATGGGATTACGGAAATCTCGGTGTAGAGCTTAAAAATAACGTAAAACGTGCATGGTGGCAGAAATTCATTCAGGAGTCTCCGTACAACGTAGGTGTTGACTGTGCTATCCTTATGAATCCGCAGACATGGATCGCTTCCGGACATCTTGGCGGATTCTCTGATCCTCTTATGGACTGTAAAGAGTGCCACGAGCGTTTCCGTGCAGATAAGCTCATTGAGGACTTCTGTGCAGAGCATGATATTGCCATTGAGGGAAGTGTGGATGCCTGGTCCCAGGAGAAGATGATGGACTTCATCAAGGAGCACGAGGTAGGATGCCCGAGCTGCGGTAAACACAACTTCACAGATATCCGTCAGTTCAACCTGATGTTCAAGACATTTCAGGGTGTTACCGAGGATGCCAAGAATACTGTATATTTAAGACCGGAGACAGCACAGGGTATTTTCGTAAACTTCAAGAACGTACAGAGAACATCCCGTAAAAAAATTCCGTTTGGTATCGGACAGATCGGTAAATCCTTCCGTAACGAGATCACACCGGGTAACTTCACATTCCGTACCCGTGAGTTCGAGCAGATGGAACTTGAGTTCTTCTGTGAGCCGGATACAGATCTTGAGTGGTTCGCATACTGGAAGAAGTTCTGTCTTGACTGGCTGAGTGCTCTCGGACTTAAGGATGATGAGGTTCGTTACCGTGACCATGATAAGGAAGAGCTGAGCTTCTACAGCAAGGCTACCACAGATGTGGAATTCCTGTTCCCATTCGGATGGGGTGAGCTCTGGGGAATCGCTGACAGAACAGATTATGATCTGACACAGCATCAGAATGTATCCGGTCAGGATCTCACATACTTTGACGATGAGAAGAAACAGAAATATATCCCATATGTTATCGAGCCGTCACTTGGAGCAGACCGTATGGTACTTGCTTTCCTCTGCAGTGCTTATGATGAGGAAGTTCTGGATGCAGAGAAGAATGATGTCCGTACAGTCCTTCATTTCCATCCGGTACTTGCACCGGTTAAGATTGGTGTGCTTCCGCTTTCCAAGAAGCTTAATGAGGGTGCTGAGAAGATCTACCAGCAGCTTTCCAAGAAGTACAACTGCGAGTATGATGACCGTGGAAATATCGGTAAACGTTACCGCAGACAGGATGAGATCGGTACTCCGTTCTGCATCACTTATGATTTTGAGTCTGAGAATGACGGCGCAGTTACAGTACGTGACCGTGACACCATGGAGCAGGTACGTGTGAAGATCGATGAGCTTGATGCATACTTTGCTGATAAATTTACATTCTAAGTAAATACAAATAAAAAATCTCCGGCTATTTTCTGACCGGAGATTTTTTTTCGACAAGTCTGTTTTTCATCCGCCAATTTCTTGGCGACATTCCGTATACATTTTTGAAAGCCCGGGAAAAATGTAGCTGATTAGGATATCCGACTGCATTTCCGATATCTGCTATGGACAGAGCTGTGATCTTAAGAAGCTCTGCAGCTTTGGTCATGCGATAGCTGATCAGGAATTCCTGGGGAGAACGTCCGATGGTATCGTGGAAGATCTTTCCGAAGTAGCTTCGGTTCAGGCCGCAGAAGGCTGCGATATCCTCGATGGAAATATCATTCTGGAAATTCTGTTCAATAAAAGAGAGTGCTTCCTTGATATAAAAATCACGGATGCTTCCATCCTGTTTCATGCGGACAGTTTCAGCAGAGCGCATAAAGTAATCCAGAAAAAGCCAGGTATGTCCGATAAGATGAAAGGGTGATTCCTGGGAATTATGGCTGATATAAAGCATTTCCTCCATCATTTTCTGGCGGAGATCCGCAGAGTGACTGTGGTAGACTGGTTGATCAGGACTTAAGCCTGCAGTTTCCACGATCTCCTTTGCCCGGAGCCCGTCAAATTCCACCCAGGTGTACTCCCATGGAAAGTCGGTATCTGCTATATAGGTGTTGATCTGACCGGGAAAAAGCATGAAGCCCTGGCCGCTTTTTACCTGATAGGTAATGGTCTCTCCGGAAGAGTTGTCTGCCATCAGAGTTCCTGTACCGGAGATAACATAATGAAAAATATAATGGTTGCGCGCAGCAGGGCCGAATGAATGTGCCGGAGCGCAGTGCTCCCAGCCATATTGATATAATCCAATGTCAACAAAGTTTTCATTTGGAAAAACGGAGAAGAGAATGTCATTCATATTTTTATCCTTTAGGTGTATGATTTTATCTGATTTCAGTAACATTATATATTAAAACAGCAGGAAACATCAACACATGTATAAAAATGCAACTACAAAACAGCCTGTAAAATGTACAAAAAAGAGAAAAATAATCGATGAAACTTTGTAAGAAAATCAAGTTTCTCGAGAAACCTATTGATTTTCGATAAATCAGGAATATACTAATTTTAGATAAAAGCAGTGATAAAAGCATGAAATATATCAAAATGCTAGATAATCTTGATGAAAACAGAGAAAAATTGCATTTTGATATAAAACAAGAAAAACGCTGCTATTTATGCAAGCATAAAGCTATGTTAAAATAGCTTTCAGAAAAAAGAAACCTGAGAATAAGTATTGGAGAACCCGAAATAACCATTTCAGCTAAAACGGGTGATATCCGACTTATCAAATAAAGGGAAAAGGAAGGAGCATAACAAGATGCGCAACAGAAGTAAATGGCTCCTCTGTATGGGACTTGCCTTTACCATGGCAGCTTCCGTTACATTGAGCGGATGCAGCACAGGTAAAAAGGACAGCGGAAAGACAGAGATTGAACTTGTGCAGTATAAACCGGAAGCGGTTAAGGCATTTGAAAAACTGGAAGAAAAATTCAATGCCACTCATGATGATATCCATCTCACCATCGAATCACCAAACGATGCTATGACTGTATTGAAAACCAGATTTATCCGTGAGGATAATCCGGATATCATCGGAATCGGAGGCGATGTAAACTTTTCCAATTTTATTGATTCTGATATGCTGATGGATATTTCCGATTATCAGGGACTGGATTCGATCAAAGATGCATATAAAGAGATTGATAAAGCATTGGAATTTGTTCCGGAAGACGGAGTTTACGCTGTTCCATATGTGGCAAATGCTGCCGGAATCCTTTACAACCGTGAACTTTTCAAGGAGCATGGCTGGCAGATCCCAACTACATGGGATGAATTTATGAGCCTTTGCCAGGAAATCCAGGATGCAGGTATCCAGCCGCTTTATTTCGGATTTAAAGATACCTGGACCTGCCTTGCACCGTGGAATTCTATTGCAGTAGATCTTGCACCATCTGATGTATGCCGTCAGGTAAATCAGGGAAACACTACTTTCGAAAAAGAATATAAGGAAGTAGCAGACCGTATGCTGGAGCTTATCCAGTATGGACCGGAGGATCCCTTTGCCTATGATTACAATGGAGCCTGCACCGCTTTTGCAAAAGGAGAGGCTGCCATGTATCCCATCGGAAGCTATGCGATCCCGCAGATCCAGAGTGTAAATCCGAATATGGATATCGATTCTTTTGTGACACCGGCAAGCAATGATCCGTCAGAAAACAAACTGAATTCCGGAGTTGACCTTCAGTTCTGTGTGATGAATGACTGTGAGAATAAGGAAGCTGCCTATGAAGTGCTGGATTTCCTTCTTGAGGATGAGAATATACAGACATATCTGGATGACCAGAAGGCAGTTCCCTGTAAGGAGGGTGATTTCACACTTCCTTCTACTCTGGATGGTATGAAAGAATACATAGAAGAGGGAAGGATGGCCGATTACCAGGATCATTATTATCCTACAGAGATGGCTGTGGATGCACAGATCCAGACCTTCCTGATGAAAAAGGATAAAGATGCATTCCTGAAAAAATTTGATACAGACTGGACAAGATATAACCGTGACATTATCCGTAAAGTACAGGATTATGAGAAGAAAAACGGGGAAGGAGAGAACTGATCATGGGAAAAAAATCTATGAGTGGAAGAAAGCTGACCTTTCTTCTGATCACCATTCCGATCGTGGCATTATTTTTCTGTTTTAACACACTGCCTCTGATCAAGGGCGTGATCTACAGCTTTACAAACTTTAAAGGCTATGGAAGCTATGATTGGGTAGGGCTTCGAAACTATAAGGATCTTTTTACAGACAGCCGTGTTGGCGGTTCCTATCTGTTTACCTTTAAGCTGGCCATCGTGGCAACGATTGTAACAAATGTACTCAGCCTGATCCTGGCACTTGGACTGAACAGCAAGATCCGATTCAAGAGTGCACTGCGTGGAGCTTATTTTATTCCGAATGTACTTGGTGCACTGGTCGTAGGATATATTTTCAATTATTTCTTTACATATATCCTGCCTGCATTCGGAAAGATGATCGGAAATAAAGCATTATCTTCCAGCATGCTTTCCAGTACGAGCCTTGCATGGGTAGCCATCGTGATCGTTTGTGCATGGCAGTCCATCGCAATGAATACCATTATCTATATTTCGGGCCTCCAGACAGTGCCGGAGGATGTATACGAGGCAGGAGCTATTGACGGTGCTACCGGATTCAGTAAGTTCCGTTACCTGACATTCCCGCTGATCGTTCCGTTTTTCAGTATCAACATGGTTCTCTGTGTGAAAAACTTCCTGATGGTATTTGATCAGATCATGGCTTTGACAAAGGGTGGTCCTGCACAGAGTACAGAATCCATTTCCTATCTGATCTATAACAATGGTATGAGTGGCGGTCAGTTTGGATTCCAGAGCGCTAATGCGGTTATATTCTTTATTGTGATCGTGATCATTTCTGCAGCGCAGTTGACTATCACAGGGAAAAAGGAGGAGCAGCTGTAATGAAAACGAAAGTAAGAGAAAAAGCGAACTGGCCGGTTACGATTCTTCTGATCCTCGGCCTTATCACAGTGGTATTTCCGCTTTATATGACAATTGTGATCGCATTCAAACAGCCGACAGAGATGACCAACAGTGTAGCCGGGATCCTGTCTCTGCCACAGAAATTCAGTCTTGCCAATTTCAGGGAAGCTATGGAGGTAACAGACTTCTGGCATTCTCTTGGAAACAGTGTGATGATTACTGTGATAACAGTGGTTCTTGCTATTGTAATTCATTCACTTTTAGGTTATGCTATAGCCAGAAACAAGAGAAGTAAATTTTATAAATTTATCTATCTTTATGTAGTAAGCGGTATGTTTGTTCCGTTTGCTATCCTGATGATGCCGCTTGTAAAGCAGACTGCTGAGATGGGGCTTGATAACAGAGCCGGTGTGATCATTCTTTATACGGTATTTTATATGCCAATGAACGTGCTTCTTTACTCCGGATATCTGACAAACATTCCAATGGCCCTTGAGGAGGCTGCCTGTGTGGATGGAGCCAGTACCTGGAAAACATACTGGAAGATCATTTTTCCGATCATGAAGCCGATGCATGCCACAGTGGCAGTTCTGACAGCACTTGGAACCTGGAATGATGTTATGACTCCGCTGGTTATCATGTCCGGATCTACGGGTGGAACCACTTTGCCTCTGGCACAGCTGAATTTCCAGACCCAGTTCGGAACAAACTATAACCTTGCGTTTGCCTCTTATCTGCTTGCACTGCTTCCGATCCTTCTGTTTTATCTGATCTGCCAGAAGCACATTTTAAATGGTGTTGTAAACGGTGCCGTAAAATAAAAACATGAGAAAAAGGAGGATTCACATATGGGAATCATCTACTGCGAGAAAGACAGAACATTTACATTACAGACAAAAGAGACCACATATCAGATGCAGGTGGATCAGTACGGATTTCTTCTTCATCTCTACTATGGCAAAAAGGCAGAGGGATGCATGGATTATCTTCTGACCTATTACGACAGAGGCTTTTCCGGAAATCCTTATGATGCGGGAACAGACAGAACCTATTCCATGGACTCTCTTCCACAGGAACTTTCCTGCTATGGAAACGGAGATTTCCGCAGTGCATCCCTGATGCTGGAAAACGGTGACGGAAGCATGAGCTGTGATATGCGTTACAGGAGTTATACCATCCGTGACGGCAAATACAGCCTTCCGGGTCTTCCGGCTGTTTATGCAGACAATGATGAGGCACAGACTCTTGAGATCGTACTGGAGGATCCTGTTACCGGCGTGGAAGCCATGCTTCTTTACGGTGTGCTTCCGGAGCTGGATATCATTACAAGAAGCGTCTATATCCGCAATCAGAGCAGTGAGAAGATTTATGTGAACAAGGTGATGTCCGCAGAACTGGATTTCCTTTACGGAGATTATGACTTGCTTACTTTTTACGGAAGACATGCCATGGAGCGGAATCTGCAGAGAGTACCGGTGGCTCATGGAAGTCAGATGATCGGCAGTGTCCGTGGCACATCCAGCCATCAGTATAATCCGATGATGATCCTGGCAGAGAAGGACACAACAGAGGATAATGGAGGCTGCTATGCTATGTCCTTTGTATATAGTGGAAATTTCCAGGGTGAGGTTCTTAAAGATCAGTACAATCAGACAAGAATGCTCCTTGGTGTACAGGAGGAGTGCTTCCGGTATCCGCTGGAAGCCGGGGAGACCTTCTATGCACCTGAGGTGATCTTAAGCTACACAGATCAGGGAATGAACCGTCTTTCCCAGAATCTGCACAGCTGCATCCGTCATCATATCTGCCGTGGTAAATATAAGACAGAGGTCCGTCCGGTGTTGGTAAACAGCTGGGAGGCAGCATATTTTGATTTTACAGGGGAGACTTTATATAATCTGGCAAAAGAGGCAAAGAGTCTTGGTATTGATATGCTGGTTCTGGATGATGGCTGGTTTGGAAAACGTGATGATGACAACAGTGGTCTTGGGGACTGGTATGTCAACGAAGCCAAGCTTGGAGAGACTCTCGGCGGACTTGTAAAGAGAGTCAATGACCTTGGTGTGAAATTCGGTATCTGGATCGAGCCGGAGATGATCTCCGAGGACAGTGATCTTTACCGTGAGCATCCGGACTGGGCACTCACAATTCCGGGAAGAAAACCCGTAAGATCCAGAAATCAGCTGGTACTTGATTTCTCCAGAAAAGAAGTTGTAGACGGAATTTTCGGACAGATCAGCGCAGTATTGGATAATGCCAACATTGAGTACGTTAAATGGGACATGAACCGAAGCCTGATGGATGTTTTTTCCGTAATGACCAAGGATCAGGGACGTGTAATGTATGATTATGTCCTGGGATTGTACGATTTTCTGGACCGTATGGTGAATCGCTATCCGGATCTTCTGATCGAGGGTTGCAGTGGCGGCGGCGGAAGATTTGACGCAGGTATGCTGTATTACACACCGCAGATCTGGTGCAGCGACAACTCCGATGCTATTGACAGGCTTCGGATCCAGTATGGCACTTCCTTCGGATATCCGGTATCGGCCATGGGAGCACATGTATCTGCAGTGCCGAACCATCAGACAGGAAGGATCACTCCGTTACATACCAGAGGTGTGGTTGCTATGTCCGGAACCTTTGGCTATGAGCTGGATCTTCTGAAGCTTACTGAGGAAGAAAAAGACGAGGTTCGAAGCCAGATCAGGGAATTCCGCAAATATGCACCACTGATCCAGAATGGACGGTATTATCGTCTGACAGATCCGTTTAAGAGCGAGATCTGTGCGTGGGAGATCGTTGGAAATTCTCAGGAAGAAGTTCTTCTCAATGTTGTCATGGAAGAGATCCATGGAAACATGACTGTGAATTATGTGCAGCTTCGCGGCCTTGAGGAAACTGCAATGTACAAAGAACAGTCTACAGGAAAAATCTATTCCGGTGCTGCACTGATGCATGGCGGAATGCCGCTTCCTGCAGAGTTTGGGGAGTACAGAGCTTATCAGTATCATTTTGTGAGAGAATAAGAGCGTATTGAGACAGTAAGATAAATAAAAAAATCCGTCATACAGACAGCTGAAATAGCCGATGTATGGCGGATTTTTTATACCATAGCTCAGTGTACGGTAATCTGATAGCTCCTGATAAATTCCTCGTCCGGCTTCAGCACATTGATATTTGCTTTTTCAGAGAGCGGTTTTTCAAAACCACAGTCATCACAGCGTCCCATCCATGGCTCCAGGCATACGAAAGGTGCACCAGGAACTGACCAGATACCGAAATTCGGGAATCCCTCACTGGTAAGTGTCAAGTACGGAGAACCGTCCGGGAAGAGAATGCCGGCTTTCTGGATCTGGCCGTTGTCAAAAACAAGGGCGTCTTTATCAAACATATGGGGATCAATGGCACAGGTTCCGTTTTCGAGAGGGAGGGTATGTGGCTCATCGGCAATGACAGTTCCTACGGAGGTATCGATCAGAAGATAGGTAAGAGCGTCCTGTTCTTCAAAAGCAAGACGGTAATCGCTCTGTGATTCGCCCTCACGTACAGGAACGCGGAATGCCGGATGGCCGCCGATGGTAAAATACATGGTTTCAGAATCTTTATTAACTACTTCCCAGCATACATCCAGATCATGCTCCTTCAGAGTGTAGGTGATCTTCAGAGCAAAGGCAAACGGATAAACCTTCAGGGTTTCTTCAGAGGACTTCATGACAAAGGTCAGGGAGGTGTCCGTGATATCTGTGCAGATGAATTCACTGTCTCTTGCAAATCCGTGCTGTCTGGAAGGATATTCCTTTCCGTTCAGACGCCAGATATCTTTATAATTGCGGCCTACATTAGGAAAAAGCACCGGCGCATGACGTTTCCAGTAAGCCGGATCTGCCTGCCAGAGAACTTCGCGGTCATTTACTTTGTCGTAGATACCGGTAAGCTCGGCACCGTGGTCAGAAACGGAAATCTTAAGAAAACTATTTTCAATTGTTCGTGTCATGATAAACCTCCTGTATGACAGCATTCAGGCAATATTACTCCGGAATTGCTGTATGTTTTTTTCTATTTTAGCACATTTTACAGACGATAACGAGAAAAATACAATCCATGAAAAATATAACTGGAAAATCTGTCAGATTTACCAAGAGAAATTGCTGTTTTTTGGAAGAATAACCTTGACTAATGAAGGATAAATCTATACAATAATTATGTGCGTAGAAAACATAATTTTTTTATGTTTTAAAGAACAATAATTAGGAGGAAAATGTAAAATGGCAAAATGGGTTTACATGTTTACAGAAGGTAATGCTACTATGAGAAATCTTCTGGGTGGCAAAGGTGCCAACCTTGCTGAGATGACAAACCTCGGTCTTCCTGTACCGCAGGGCTTCACAATCACAACAGAGGCCTGCACACAGTACTACGAGGATGGCAGATCCATCAACGATGAGATCATGGCTCAGATCATGGAAGCAATTACCAAGATGGAAGGAGTTACCGGTAAGAAATTCGGTGACAAAGAAAATCCTCTGCTTGTATCCGTTCGTTCTGGTGCGAGAGCATCTATGCCTGGTATGATGGACACAATCCTCAACCTTGGTTTAAATGAAGAAGTTGTTAACACTCTTGCTGAGAAATCCGGCAATGAGCGTTGGGCTTGGGACTGCTACAGAAGATTCATCCAGATGTACTCTGACGTAGTTATGGAAGTTGGTAAGAAATACTTCGAGGAGCTCATCGATGAGATGAAGACAAAGAGAGGTGTTAAGCAGGACGTTGAGCTTACAGCTGCTGACCTGCATGAGCTTGCTGACCAGTTCAAAGCTGAGTATAAATCCAAAATCGGTGCTGATTTCCCAACTGATCCGAAGGAGCAGCTGGTAGGCGCAATCAAAGCCGTATTCCGTTCCTGGGACAACCCACGTGCGAACGTATATCGTCGTGACAACGATATCCCGTATTCCTGGGGTACAGCTGTTAACGTACAGATGATGGCATTCGGTAACATGGGTGATGACTGTGGTACAGGTGTTGCCTTCACACGTGACCCTGCTACAGGTGCTAACGGTCTGTTCGGTGAGTTCCTTACCAATGCACAGGGCGAGGACGTAGTTGCTGGTGTTCGTACACCTATGCACATCGCTGAGATGGAGCAGAAGTTCCCGGAAGCATTCAAGAAATTTACAGAAGTTTGCCATACTCTGGAGACACACTACAGAGATATGCAGGATATGGAGTTCACTGTTGAGCATGGCCAGTTATACATGCTGCAGACACGTAACGGTAAGAGAACCGCTCAGGCTGCTCTGAAGATCGCTTGTGACCTTGTTGATGAGGGAATGAGAACAGAGGAAGAAGCAGTAGCTATGATCGATCCTCGTAACCTTGATACACTTCTTCATCCTCAGTTCGACGCTAAGGCTCTGAAAGCTGCTACACCAATGGGCAAAGGTCTTGGAGCTTCTCCAGGAGCTGCTTGCGGTAAGATCGTATTCACAGCTGATGACGCTGTAGAGTGGGCTGAGAGAGGCGAGAAGGTTGTTCTTGTTCGTCTTGAGACATCCCCAGAGGATATCACAGGTATGAAATCTGCACAGGGTATCCTGACAGTTCGTGGCGGTATGACATCTCACGCAGCAGTTGTTGCTCGTGGTATGGGTGAGTGCTGCGTTTCCGGATGCGGCGACATCGCTATGGACGAAGAGAATAAGAAATTCACACTTGGCGGAAAAGAGTTCCATGAGGGAGACTTCATTTCCATCGATGGTACAACAGGTAACATCTACGACGGAATCATCCCGACTGTAGACGCTACAATCGCTGGTGAGTTCGGACGCATCATGGCATGGGCTGACAAGTACAGAACAATGAAAGTTCGTACAAACGCAGATACTCCTGCAGATGCTAAGAAAGCTGTAGAGCTTGGTGCAGAAGGTATCGGTCTTTGCCGTACAGAGCATATGTTCTTCGGTGAGGGACGTATCGATGCATTCCGTGAGATGATCTGCTCCACAACAGCTGAGGAGAGAGAAGCAGCACTTGCTAAGGTTCTTCCATATCAGCAGGAAGACTTCGAAGGTCTGTTCGAGGCTCTCGAGGGCAACCCTGTAACAATCCGTTTCCTGGATCCGCCGCTTCATGAGTTCGTTCCTACAGAAGAGGAAGACATCAAGAAGCTTGCTGATGCTCAGGGCAAGACTGTAGAGGAAATCAAGACAATCATTAGCTCTCTTCATGAGTTCAACCCAATGATGGGACATCGTGGATGCCGTCTGGCAGTTACCTATCCTGAGATCGCTAAGATGCAGACAACAGCAGTTATCCGTGCAGCTATCAATGTAAAGAAAGCTCACGCTGACTGGAATATCTGCCCAGAGATCATGATCCCGTTAGTAGGCGATATCAAAGAGCTTAAATATGTTAAGAAGTTTGTTGTTGAGACAGCTGACGCTGAGATCGCAGCAGCAGGCGTAGATCTGAAATATGAAGTAGGTACAATGATCGAGATCCCACGTGCAGCTCTTACAGCTGATGAGATCGCAAAAGAAGCTGACTTCTTCTGCTTCGGTACCAACGACTTAACTCAGATGACATACGGATTCTCCCGTGATGACGCTGGTAAGTTCCTCAACGCTTACTATGATGCTAAGATCTTCGAGAATGACCCATTTGCAAAACTGGATCAGGTTGGTGTTGGTAAGCTTATGGATATGGCTATCAAACTTGGTAAGCCGGTTAACCCGAACCTTCACATCGGAATCTGTGGAGAGCACGGTGGAGATCCGTCTTCTGTAGAGTTCTGCAACAAGATCGGTCTTGACTATGTATCCTGCTCACCATTCCGTGTACCGGTAGCTCGTCTGGCAGCAGCTCAGGCAGCAATTGCTCAGAAGAACAAATAATTCATTCTTGTGAGTAGGTAAAGTGATCTATCCTCTCAAGTGGTAAATCGCCCAACTAAATAAATTTGTCCAAGCGTAAATCAGACCTTGATGGACTGGAATTTCCAGCCCGTCAGGGTCTTTTTTGATTTATAGAGTGGTGGAAATCTTGACTTAAGTGATTTTTCTCAATATAATTTGTATTTTAATTTTGGGAAAACCGCAATATAATACAAGAGGTGCTTATGCGTAAAATTGGCTACAAAGATTGGTGCGAGAAAAAAACATTGTTCAAATGCAAAGAAGTATGCAGAGTTATTAGAAAGACTGTCAGAAATGGATTCACATTCTTGAGGGCGTAAAAAATCTTGTGTCTTTGGAAAGTAAATCTTTTTGATAAGAATTAGATATGTAAAATTTTGCTGTCGACTTTAAGATTTTAGTGTTGTCGAATCTGTCTTTCTATTTATAGTATAACCATGTGAGAAGGTTTTATACACATTTTTTGATTTTTTTGCATGACAAATAAGACATTGTATTGATTGTTTTTTCGTGGGCGCTGCCCACACCCGACCTCTGGAATAGAGTAGGGAAATTCTGGCAATAATACAAATGCCGACGGAATAGAAAGGAAGCGGGAATGGTCAGCTTTGGAGCAAATCCATTCCTGCTTTTCTTTTCTCTACAGATAGTTGGTAAGCCGTTCTCCATACAAGACAATCAACTAATTCAACACCTGATCCCAGTTCCGATATCTCTGTATCCATTTCCTGACTACGTTTTCGCTGGCAAGATACAGCATCTTTTCCAGTGCTGTATCGCTTGGAAATAAACTCTTGGTTTTTGTGACTTTCCGGTATTGACGGTTCAATCCCTCTATGATGTTAGTTGTGTACATAATACGTCTGATACCATTTGAAAACTGGAAAAAGGAACTTACATCTTCCCAATTATTTTCCCAGTTGCTGACAGCATAGGGATATTTCTTTCCCCATTTCTCCTTAATGTTCTCCAGTTCTGATAAAGCTGCTGTTTCATTTGGAGCATTATATACTGCTTTGAAATCTGAGGAAAACTTTTTCAGATCATTGAGCATTCCAAGCCAGAACTTGCTGGTTTCATTGGCTCCTACTGTGATGCTGAGGATATCTTTGTACCCTTCCACTGTAACACCGAGAACAACATAAGCAGCACAGCTTAAGATCCTGCCATCCTCCCGGACTTTATAATGAATACAGTCCATAAAGACAAACGGATAAACCGGATTCAGAGG
>OLRY01000213.1_pt1 | contig 83609 bp, 77 predicted proteins | sample 1672541 | NCBI WGS metagenome assembly OLRY01 (sample SAMEA3136697, study PRJEB25190) | human gut metagenome | biome: human gut; feature: human-associated habitat; material: faeces | place: Austria | collected 2013 | reverse complement strand
ATCGCACATTTTATCAAATTTGCAGACGCTTTAATGTCACATGGTCAACAGCAACGCCGGAAGTCCGAGCTTTTATTGAGGAAGTTACCCGTGTGACTTATGAACGGGAAAAAGCAAAGCGTAACGGAGTTTCTCTTAGCACAGTGAAGCCGTTCTTTGGAGATACAGCGTGTTAAAGAAACGGCAGATCACTGCTGTGAACGCTCTGTAATTTTGGCACCTGCCCAGGCTGCTATCAAAAATCCCCGCAAGTGATTGCGTGAACGCTTGAAAAAGCACCAATAAAACAAACGAACCGCCCCGGTTTCCGCAATGGAAGCCGGGGCGGCTTTTTATACAAAAAAGAAATCGTTTTTTTGTAGCTTTGATGAATTGGCGCAGAGTCATTGACAGCAGAAGGGCAGAAGCGTATCTTTGAAACAGAAAACGAAACCGGGCTATAAATAGCAGGTTTCTTTACCTTGCGAGGACACTTTCGTTTTGATGAGGCACGACCCGGTGTGCCGCTTTTTTCATTTGCGGAGATAAAATACAAAAAGTACGGATTATAGTACATATTATCTGTTGTGCTCGGTACATGGAAGGCACACACCGGAAAAGGAGCAAAAATGCGAAGGACGTTGAATAAAACAAGGTTTTTGGCCGGTAAAACGGACCCGGAAAATACCAGCCTGTGGTTGCCGCTCTGGATGCATCTGTGGGATACGGCGGGCATCATGGAGCGGCTAGTCCGGCAGTGGCTCCCCGAAAGCGTAAAACGGGCCATGGGCTTTGAGCGCGAGGAAGCGTTGCTCGCACATGCCCGGTTTTTGGGTGGAATCCATGATATAGGCAAGGCTACGGTAGCCTTTCAGGCAAATATCCTGCGCACCCTGCCGGAGGCGAGGCAGCGGCTGGAAACGTTGACGCCGCTGGACTGTCCTGAACAGAATCGCCGGGAGTCGCCGCATGCCCGGGCGGGCGAGGCAGTCCTGCTGTGGGATGACTGCCCCGGCGGGATCGCCTCCATTGTGGGGGCGCACCACGGCAAGCCACAGAGCTGCGCGGCGGTCGATGATCAGTTAGAGGGTTGGGAGAGCAACTACTACCCCAAGGGACAGAAAAAGGTCTGGGAGGACTTCTGGACAGAACTGCTCATGACTGTTTTGCAGGACTGTGGCTTTGACGACACAGCGGAGTTGGATGATCTGAATCCGCAGGAGGAAGTGCTTCTGACCGGACTTCTGATCATGGCAGACTGGATCGCCAGCAATACGGAATACTTTCCCCTGATCCCGGTAGAGGAGTTGGGCAGCATGGAGGATTACCCGGCGCGGGTGGACAGGGCTTGGGAAAAGCTGGCGCTGCCCTTCCCGTGGGAGGCACAGCCGGGCATCGCAGACCCGCAGGAGTTTGCGGTGCGGTTCGGCTTTGCGCCCAATGCGGTGCAGAGGGCTGTTCTGGAGGCTGTGGATACCGCAGCAGAACCGGGCATCCTGATTTTGGAAGCACAGATGGGCGTGGGTAAAACCGAGGCGGCGCTGGCCGCTGCGGAGGTCATGGCCAGCCGGTTCGGGCTGGGTGGTGTCTTTTTCGGGCTGCCCACACAGGCCACGGCAAACGGCATCTTTCCCCGGCTGCTTGGCTGGGCAGACACACAGTCTGAGGAGACGCTGCCGCAGGCTATAAAGCTGGCACACGGCATGGCAGAACTGAACGAGTGCTATCTGCGGCTGCAGGGGCGCGGGGTGCAGTTGGAAGAGGACGCGCAGGAAGCGCATCAGGTGCAGGTACACCAGTGGTTTCGGGGAAACAAGCAGGCACTGCTGGCAAACTTTGTGATTGGCACAGTGGATCAGTTGCTGCTGGCGGCACTTGCCCAGAAGCACGTTATGCTGCGGCATCTGGGGCTTGCGGGCAAGGTGGTCATTATTGACGAGTGCCACGCCTACGATACCTACATGAACTGCTATCTGGACCGCGCACTGGAATGGCTGGGCTGGTACAAGGTGCCGGTCATCCTGCTGTCAGCCACTCTGCCTGCCCGGCGGCGCGCGGAACTGGTCGAGGCTTACCAGCAGAAAAAGGCTGTCCCGGACGCCCCATGGAAAACCAGCTGCGGCTATCCGCTGCTGACATGGACGGACGGCGCAGAGGTAAAGCAGACGGCCATCCCACCAGACGCACCCGGTAAAACGGTGCAGCTGACCACGCTCACAGAGCCGGAGCTGCCCGCACTGCTGCGCCGGAAGCTGGCAGAGGGCGGCTGCGCGGGAGTGATCGTCAACACGGTCAAAAAAGCGCAGGAGATCGCGCAGCTGCTGCGGGAAAGCCTGCCGGACAAAGAGGTGCAGCTGTTCCATGCGCAGTTCCTGATGCCGGACCGCGCAGCGCGGGAAAACCAGCTGATGGCACGCATTGGCAAGGGCTCTGCACCGGAGCGCCGGAACGACCTGATCGTGGTGGGCATGCAGGTGATGGAGCAGTCGCTGGACATTGATCTGGATGTTCTTGTTACAGAGCTTTGCCCCATGGATCTGCTGTTGCAGCGCATCGGACGGTTGCACCGTCACCGCCGCAGCCGCCCCGCCCCATTGCAGCAGGCCTGCTGCGCGGTGCTGGACACCGGGGAAGATGCCTTTGACGCGGGCAGCGAGGCGGTATATGGACAGTGGTTGCTCTGGCGCACCCGGAAGTTTCTGCCCCGGAGCATCCGGCTGCCGGAGGAAATCTCTCCGCTGGTGCAGCAGGTCTACGGCTGGGAGCGGGAAGCTCCCGGTGGAGCGCAGGGGGAGGAAATGCGCTGCGTATATGAGCAGACGCAGGAGAAAAAGAAAGCGCGCGCCGAGGTGTACCTTGTGCCGCAGCCGGAAACGCACCGGCTGGCGCAGTTGAATACGCTGGACGACTGGATGCAGAACGAGGGTGCCCGCTCCGACCCGGCGGCGCGGGCAGCAGTGCGGGACGGCGACCCCTCGGTAGAGGTGCTTGTAATGCAGTGTCGGGCAGACGGCAGCATCCACTTTCTGCCGTGGCAGGAGGGTGGCAGCGCCGTAGCTGCTGACAGCCCGCCCCCGCCGGAAACGGCACTGAAGATTGCCCGGCAGAAGCTGCGGCTCCCGGCGGTGTTCGGCAAAGCGTGGAAGGTGGACGAGGTCATCCGGGAACTGGAAGCGGACAACCGCAGCGGACTTGCGGCGTGGCAGCTGTCTCCGCTGCTGCACGGAGAGCTGATCCTGCTGCTGGATGAAAACCTGACTGCCCGGCTTGCGGGCATGGAACTTTGTTATGACCGAGAAAACGGCCTGACCTACCAAAAGGAGGAAACGGATGAAGGAGATCGAATTTAACCTGTTGACGGAGCCGTGGGTCCGGGTTCGTCGGCCAGACAATACGGTGCAGGAAGTTTCTTTGACGGACGCACTGCTCCATGCGCAGGATTATGTGGATCTGGCAGGCGAAATGCCCACGCAGGATGCCGCCGTGCTGCGGCTGTTGCTGGCGGTGCTGTTCACCGTGTTCTCCCGGGTGGATGCAAAGGGAAAACCCCAACCGCTGGCACAGAGCGATGATGCACTGGAGCGCTGGAGCGAGCTGTGGCAGCTTGGGCATTTCCCGGCAGAGCCTGTCCGGGACTACCTGGAGCAGTGGAAGGACCGCTTCTGGCTGTTCCACCCGACACACCCCTTCTGGCAGGTGCCGCAGGCAAAGATCGGCACGGAATACGGCGCGGCCAAACTCAACGGTGAAATGTCGGAAAGCAGCAATAAACTCCGGCTCTTTCCACTGTATGCGGGGCAGAGCAAGGAGCAGCTGAGCTATCCGCAGGCGGCGCGGTGGCTGCTGTGCGTGAACGGCTATGATGACACCTCCGCGAAGCCAAAAGGAAAGGGACTTCCGTCAGTAGGAGCCGGGTGGCTGGGCAAAATCGGTTTTATTCAGGCACAGGGCGATAATCTGTACGAGACCCTGATGCTGAACCTGACGCTGCTGCGCGACAGCCGGGAATGCTGGGGCGAAAGCAAGCCCTGTTGGGAATTGGAAGCACCAAAGAGCGCGGAACGGACAGAAATTTGCTGCCCGGACAACCCGGCACAGCTGCTCACCCTGCAATCCAGAAGGCTGTTGCTGCACAGGACAGGGGAGAATGTGGATGGGTTCTGTCTGCTGGGAGGAGATTTCTTCCCCAGAGAAAACGTCTTTGCCGAACAGATGACCATCTGGCGCACGATGCCAATCAAGAAAAATGAACCGGTGGTGTTTGTGCCCTGTCGTCATGACCCGGCTAAACAATTCTGGCGGGAGTTCCCGGCGGTCTTTTGTCAGGACAGCGGGCATCGCCCGGGCGTTGTATGCTGGATCGAAAAGTTGCAGGAAAAGAGATTGAAACTTCTGGATCCCCGCAGAAAGGTACATTTCCGCATCTCCGGTGTCCAATATGGCGATAAGGACTTCTTTGTAAATGATTCTTTCAGCGACAGCCTGACCTTTCAGGCAGGGATTCTGGATGAGATAGGGCGTCCATGGCAGAGTCGGATCGTCAGAGAAATCGAGCGCTGTGAACAGACAGCGGCGCTGGTCGGACATTTTGCGCAGGAACTGGCAATTGCCGCCGGTGACCGGAATGAAAATGCAGGCGGCGCGGTTCGTGCACAATTCTACTTTGCAGTGGATCAGCCTTTTCGGCAGTGGCTGCAGGCAATCGACCCGGAGCAGGACGACCCGGATGAGGCAGCGCTGCGCTGGCAGGCGCAGGTGCGAAACATCGCGGAAAAGCTGGGAAAACAGATGGTGATGGAGGCCGGAAATGCCGCCCTGAAGGGACACCGCATTGTGGTGGATAAGGATAAAAAGACCGAGCGCACCATCCTGTATACCTCGCCAAAGGCCTATAATCGTTTCCGCACAAGGCTTTGGGAAATCTATCCCAAAACAGAACCATAAAGGGGGAATTGTATGAAAACACAGGACGTCAAACTGTATGCGGCGCAGCAGCTGCACAGGCTTCAGGCTCTGCCGGACAACCAGCGGCGGGCAGAACTGGCAAAGCTGCGTCGGGGCATCGGCCACGCACCCGGCGATCTGCCGGAACTGTGGGGAAGCTTTTTGCTGGAAATGCCGGAAAGCTTTCAGGGCCGCAGTGCTCCCTCGGCGGCAGAGTGGGCAGTCTACCTTGCCCTGACCCTGTATGCTATGCATCAGCAGGGGAACGACCGCCCCATGAACTGCCCCGGCAACACGCTGGGGCGTGCGGTGCGGCAGCTGGCAGAGCGGAACAGTGCCGGACAGGACTGGACCGAGGCCAGTGTGCTCCGGCGGTTCAATGCGCTGGCCACCGCAGAAGAAATTACCGAGATCAGCTACCATCTGCGGGGCATGATCCAGCTGCTGAGCGCGGCAAAGGATGGCGGCATCCCGCTGGACTATCCGCAGCTTGCGGCAGACTTGTATGAATTGCAATGCACCGACCCGCGATATGCGCAGACCCCCGCCAATGTCCGTCTGCGGTGGGGACAGGACCTGTACCGCGACCCGAAGCCTGCACCGGATGAGAAAGAAAAGGAGAATTGATCATGAATAAGCGCCTGTATGTTGATTTCCACATTTTGCAGACCGTCCCGCCCAGCTGCATCAACCGGGATGATACCGGCAGCCCAAAAACGGCAGTGTACGGCGGTGTGCTCCGCGCCAGAGTTTCCTCACAGGCGTGGAAGCACGCCATGCGCGCTGCCTTTGCGGAGAACGCCCGGCTGGACGTGGGCAAGCGCACTAAAAAGGCCGCAGAACTGGTGAAGGCGCAGATCCTTGCACTGGCCCCGGAACTGGATGCGGACAAGCTGGCAAAAAAAGCGCTGGAGAATGCGGGCATCAAGAGCGACGATAAGGGCACCAAGGCGCTGTTCTTCATGAGCACTGCGCAGGCAAAGGCGTTGGCAGAGCTGGCTGTGGAGGGCTCTGCGGATAAAAAGCAGTATCGGGATGCCCTGAAAGCAGCGCCCTCGATGGACATGGCGCTGTTTGGCCGCATGGTGGCAGATGACCCTTCTCTGAACTATGACGCCGCTGCGCAGGTGGCGCACAGCATCTCCACTCATGCTGTGCAGAACGAGTACGATTACTTTACCGCCGTGGATGACTGTCAAGCAGAGGACAACGCCGGTGCAGGCCATCTGGGCACGGTGGAGTACAACTCCTCCACCCTGTACCGCTATGCCACAGTGAACGTGATGGAGCTGGCCGGGCAGCTGGGTGCAGCGCAGACCGCGGAAACGGTGCGGGCCTTTGGTGAGGCGTTCCTCTTCTCCATGCCCACCGGCAAGCAGAACACCTTTGCAAACCGCACTCTGCCGGATGCGGTATATGTGACCCTGCGGGAGGATCAGCCGGTGAACCTGTGCGGCGCATTCGAGCGTGCCGTGCCCCGTAGTGCGCAGGGGTATGCCGCGCCTTCCAAGGCGGCACTGGCACAGTATGCGCAGCAGATGTACAGCAGCTTTGCCGAGGCCCCGGCGCAAAGCTTTACCGTGGGCAGCGGGCTGGAGGAACTGGCTCCGGCGCAGACGGCAAAGGCTATGCTGGACGCACTGGAAAAGGCTGTCCGGGATGCACTTGCCGGAAATGAGGTGGGGTAATGGCAACGCTGTTGCTTCGGCTGGCAGCGCCTTTACAGGCGTGGGGCGCGGACTCCAAATTTGAGACCCGCAAGACGGGCCGTGAACCCACCAAGAGCGGCGTGATCGGCCTTTTGGCGGCAGCTCTGGGGCTGCGGCGGGACGAGCGCGAAGCACTGCTCCGATTGACCGGGCTGCGGTTTGGCGTCCGCGTGGAGCGGGAAGGGCAGCTGCTGGTGGACTACCACACGGCAAAGACGCAGGATGAAAAGACCTCTTATGTGACCTACCGCCATTATTTGCAGGACGCCGTGTTTCTGGCCGGTATTGAAAGCGAGGATGCCGCCCTTTTGCAGCAGCTGCAGCAGGCGCTGCTACACCCGGCCTTTCCGCTGTATCTGGGCCGCCGGTCCTGTCCGCCCACCCTGCCGCTCTGTCTGGGAGTACGCCCGGGCAGCTTGCAGGAGGTGCTGCAAGCGGAACCGCCCCTGTGTCCGGGACGGCAGAGCCGGATCTTGTTGGACGCCGACCCGCTGGAGCCGGGCACGGCTCCGCAGCGGGATATGCCGGTGAGCTTTGACCCGCATCATCGGCAGTACGGCTACCGCTCGGTACGGGAGCTTTGGCAGAAAGCGCCGGACAGCCCGGAGACTACGGAGCACGATCCGTTCCGGGAATTGTAAAAAGGGAGCGAGAGAATGTATTTATCACGGGTAGAACTAGATCCAACCCGCCGCAGCACCATGGCTGCGCTGTCGGCACCGCAAAAACTGCATGGCGCAGTGGAAAGCGCTTTTGCAGGGGAGCGCCGCCGCAGACTGTGGCGGTTGGATCGTCTGGGAGAGCGGTTGTATCTGCTGCTGCTCAGCGAAGATGCGCCAGAGCTGTCCGGCGTGGTGGAGCAGTTTGGCACCGGAGCGGCTGCGGAGACCCGCAGCTACGACCCGCTTTTGCGGCGGGTGGAGCCGGGCAGTTGCTGGCAGTTTCGGCTGACTGCAAACCCCACCAAAAGCTGCAAAGACCCCCAAAACCACGCAGCGCGGGGAACTGTAGCCGCACATTGCACGACACAGTACCAGAAGCAGTGGCTGTTGGAGCGCGCCGCAAAGCACGGCTTTGCCCTGCGGGAGGAGGAATTTACCGTGACCCGGGTGCAGTGGCAGCACTTTGCCAAGCACGGCACCCGGCCGGTGACCCTGTTGGCAGTGACCTATGAGGGCATTTTGCAGGTGACCGATGCAGAGCAGTTCCGGGCACTGCTGTGTCAGGGCATGGGGCGCGGCAAGGCCTATGGCCTTGGACTGATGACCGTTATGCGCGGAGGAAACTGAGATGGACGAGATGCCGGGCATGATCCGGCCGGACCTGCAGGCGCTGCCGCAGGTGAAAGACCGGATGACCTTTCTGTATCTGGAACACTGCACCCTTGGCCGACAGGACGGCGCAATCACCGTTACAGACGAAAAAGGGATCGTTCAGATCCCGGCGGCGGGCATCTCGGTGCTGCTGCTGGGGCCGGGTACACGGGTGACCCACCGTGCCATGGAACTTATGGGTGACACGGGCGTGGGTGCTGTCTGGGTAGGTGAGCACGGTGTGCGGTATTACGCCCATGGCCGTCCCCTGACCACCCACTCGCAACTGTTGCTGCGGCAGGCAGAGCTTGTCAGCAACACCCGCAAGCACATGGATGTGGTACGCAAGATGTATCAGCTCCGTTTCCCGGACGAAGATATCTCCCGGCTGACGATGCAGCAGCTGCGGGGACGCGAGGGCAGCCGTGTGCGGCAGGTATACCGCAAAGCTTCCAAGGATACCGGTGTTCCGTGGAGCGGCCGACTGTACCGCCCGGAGGATTTTGCATCGGGAGATGCCGTCAATCAGGCGCTTTCTGCCGGGCACGCCTGTTTGTACGGTCTGGCGCACGCGGTGATCGTGGCATTGGGCTGCGCCCCGGGTCTTGGCTTTGTTCATGTGGGGCACGAGTGCTCCTTTGTGTACGATATTGCCGACCTGTACAAGGCCGAGGTGACCATTCCCATCGCCTTTGAAGTGGCGGCACAGGCTCCGGACGACCTGCCGGCCGTAGTGCGCCGCCGGGTGCGGGATGCCATGGTAGAGCATCATATTCTGGAGCGCATGGTGCATGATATCCGGTATCTGCTCCTGAATGCGGATGAGCGGGAACAGGAGCCGGAAGCTGTTTATCTGTGGGACAACAAAGTGGGCACTGTGGCCAACGGCATCAATTATTTTGAAGAAGAGGGTGATGAAACATCGTAGTTCTCACCATGACGAACTGCCCGCCAAAACTGCGCGGGGATCTGTCCAAATGGCTGTGCGAGATCAACACGGGCGTTTATGTGGGCAATGTGAGCAGCCGCGTGCGGGATGCCTTGTGGGAGCGGGTGTGTCAGAACCTGAAAAACGGACAGGCAACACTGGTGTTTACCACGGCGGGAGAGCAGCGGATGGATTTTCGCACCCACAATACCGCATGGGAAACCGTGGACTTTGACGGGATCAAACTGATGCGACGACCGCTGCCGCAGGCCGAACAAAACCAAATCGACCTGAAACCCGGGTTCAGCAAAGCGGCACAGCAGCAAATGGCGCGGAAAGCGGGCAGAACAAAGCCGAGCACGGGCAATTACACCGTGATCGATCTGGAAACCACCGGCCTGAAAGCCGCGTCCGATTCCATCATCGAATATGGAGCGCTGCGGGTCCGGGACGGTGTACCGGTGGAGGAGCTGACCATGCTGGTCTGCGTGGAAGAAAACGTTCCGGCAGAGATCACAGCCCTGACAGGACTCAGCGCTGCGGAATTGCAGCAGGGAACAGAACCACGGGAAGCGCTGAATAGCTTTTTGTTGTTTATTGGCAAAGACCCACTGGTGGGACATAATATTGCCTTTGATCTGGAGTTTCTGCGCATGACCTGCAAACGATATGGCTTTCCGGCACCGACCAACCGCCAGATCGACCTTGCACAACTTGCCCGCCGAAACCTTACAAGGATCGCAAATTATAAGCTGGTGACGCTGGCACAGCATTTTCAGCTGGCAGAAAAAGTGGAGCATCGCGCCCTGCCGGACTGCCGTCTGATACAACAGGTTTATTGCAAACTGAAGGAAACAGCGGTACAATAGCAACAGGAGACACGGTGCTACGGAATCTTTTTAGTCTTTTCCCCGCACATGCGGGGGTGATCCCGTGGGTACACTGGCTGATTACTTCGGAATCCCCTTTTCCCCGCACATGCGGGGGTGATCCCGTGACAGGCGCAACCATCAACGAATTGAGACACTTTTCCCCGCACATGCGGGGGTGATCCAAGCTTAGGCGGTGCGACCCGCTGGGGCTTTGTCTTTTCCCCGCACATGCGGGGGTGATCCCCGGAAGCTCCCAAACCAGACCCCGGTGGCTCGCTTTTCCCCGCACATGCGGGGGTGATCCCGTCATCCTGCGCAGCGATAAGCCGGAGGCCAACTTTTCCCCGCACATGCGGGGGTGATCCTGGTCTTTGTGGCGCTCTGCGTAAAACTCCACCCTTTTCCCCGCACATGCGGGGGTGATCCTCTGACTCCACGAACTGCCGCCGTTGGTCGAACCTTTTCCCCGCACATGCGGGGGTGATCCCCCCATCAAATAACGGGCCATTTCCTCCGGACCCTTTTCCCCGCACATGCGGGGGTGATCCTCGTTCAAGGCCCTGCTGGTAGCTTCGATTATGCTTTTCCCCGCACATGCGGGGGTGATCCCTGCAAAAGGGTCTGGGTGCCGCTGGTCAGGTCACTTTTCCCCGCATACGCGGGGGTGATCCCTATACCGTCACCGATGCCGACGGCGATACTCTCTTTTCCCCGCATACGCGGGGATGATCCCCACATCGAAAATAGTGTGGCAATGAACTTCAACTTTTCCCCGCATACGCGGGGCTTACAAAAAAGAACCACGGGCGCAACGGAAAGTGAAATGATATTTCTGGAAAGGAGAACTCTGCAATTTTATCGCCCGCCCAGGCTGCGATCAAGAATCCCCGCAAGTAATGGCGTAAGGGCTTGACCCGACACAAATAAAGCATAACAAACACCCCTCGGTTTCCTGCTGCGGAAGCCGAGGGGTGTTTTGCGTATTAAGGGTGGAACGAATGCGCACTGTGATTTTATTCGGCCTTCAGGCGGAGCAAAGTGCTGGACTTTTCAATGCGGTAAAAACCTGCGCTGCCGTCCACGCCGAACTGCAGCTGCAGCTTGAGCGAAGAGTGCGACAACGCGCGCACCGAAGGCGCGATCCAGTGCACCAGTGCCAGCAGCAGCGGCAGGGTGACGACCAGCTCAGTGGCATCCTGCAGCGCGGCCCAGCACTTCACAGTAGAGCAGCTGGTCCAGATCGATGCGGGAGATGCCGGTCTTGCAGCGCAGGATCAGGCTGCGCTGGTCGGCGCGGCGGCACTCGGCGATCACCGAATCCGTCAGACGGAAAAAGCTGTCCTCCCAGATGGGCTTGAGCTGGTAGAAGTAGGCACCCACCACATAGGATTCCACTGCAAACTCGGCGGAGGAAGTGAGAAAGATGATCTTGACGACGTTATCGTACTGCCGGATCTCCTTGGCAGCGGTAATGCCGTTTTCGGCCGGCATGATGACATCCAGAAACAGGATATCGTACCGGGTGCCCTTTTCGATCTCGGCCAGCAGATCCAGCGGGCTGTGAAAGGCTGTGCACTGGATCTGGACACAGCGCTGGGCGCGATATTTTTCCAGCAGGGCAGAGAGCTGGTCCAGAACTGTTTGGTCATCGTCGCAGAAGGCGATCTGGATCATAACGGGTTTAACACATCCTTTGTTCGCGTCAGCCAGAAATTACAGCTGGACCTTGCCCATGCAGTAGGTCTGCAGCACATCGTAGTTGTCGTCCAGCACCACAAGGTCGGCATCCTTGCCGATCTGGATGGAACCCTTGCGGTCATCCAGATGCAGGCAGCGTGCCGGGTTGATGGTGCAGGCGTTCAGTGCATAGTTGAAGGGCACCATGGCCTCCTCCACCAGAATGCGCAGGCCCTTGTTGATGTTCAAAGTGGAACCGGCCAGCGTGCCGTTGTCCAGATGGGCGCTGCCGTCCGGGTAGATGGTGATATGGTTGCCGCCAAAGATGTACTCGCTGCCAATGGGGGTGCCCTTGGCCATCAGTGCATCCGAGATCATGATGGCGTAATCCGGGCCTTTGCTCATGAAGTAGTTGTTCAGGGCAGCAGGGGTGGAGTGGCAGCCGTCGCAGATGATCTCGCCGTACATGGTGCGGATGCGGTAGGCTGCGCCCACCAGACCGTTGGCGCGGTGGGCGAAGGGGGACATGCCGTTGTACACGTGGGTCATGGAGCGGGCACCGTTGGCATAGGCCATCACGGCCTGCTCATAGGTGGCGGCACTATGGCCGATGCTGACCACCACGCCGTGCCCGGTCAGGTAATGGGTCAGTGCAAACCCTTCGTCGTGTTCCGGTGCAAGGGTCACATAGCGGATGTGGCCGCGTGCTGCCTGCTGGTAGTGCTTGAACTGCTCCACGCTGGGCTTGGCAATGTACTCCGGAGGCTGTGCGCCCTTGTACTTCATATCGAGGTAGGGGCCTTCAAAGTGGATGCCAAGGATCTCGGCACCTTCGTAGCTGCCCTCCATCACGTCGGCCACATTGGCCACGGCGTTGGTCAGCACCTCCACGCTCTGGGTGACGGTAGTGGCCAGAAAGCTGGTCACACCCTCAGAGGCGATATGCTTTGCCCAGTAGCGCAGGCCCTCCGGCTTTGCGTCGTTGGTGTCGAACTCGTAGGCACCATGGCAGTGGATATCCATAAAACCGGGCACGATGCGCTTGGAGCCATAGTCCACATCGGCCTGCTTTTCACCATAGGGGAAGATGCCGGTGATCTTGCCCTGCTCCAGCTCGACTGCAGCAGAAATGAACTGGTCGGCGATCCATACTTTTTTGCTCTGGATGATCATATAATCAGCCCTCCGATATCATCATAAAACCTGTATATGCTGCACACGACAGCACAACCATTCTGCAGAAAAGTATAGCATTTTCTGGCGGGAATAACCAGCCTTCGCGCGCCTTTTCAAAAAAATTAAGCTGGAAAATGAAAAAACGATCGCAGCTTGCACAAAGAAACAGCGTAAAATCAGAAACCCGGAGCCTTTTTGAGCCGTTTTGGCCGAAAATAGGTTCCGGGTTTTGTGCATGATCTTTTCAGAGAGCTGTTTTGCAACAGCCCCTTAATATGAAGTAAGCCCCAGGCTTACATCCAAAGCCTGATCCACACGTTTCTGATCTTCCGGCGTGATCTGCCCGGCCCGCTCCCGCAGGCGGTGCTTATCCAGCGTGCGGATCTGTTCCAGCAGCACCACGCTGTCCTTGGCAAGGCCGGTATCCGCTGCCCGGATATTGATGTGGGTGGGCAGGCGGGCTTTGTCCAGCCGGGATGTAATGGCCGCAGCGATCACGGTAGGGCTGTGCCGGTTGCCGATCTCGTTCTGCACGATCAGTACCGGGCGCACGCCGCCCTGCTCCGACCCCACCACCGGCGAAAGATCTGCGTAAAAAACTTCTCCTCTGTGTACCTCCATGGAATCTCCCTCCCTGCATTTGGAGGATGCGCCCCGCTTATGTGATGCGTCCGGCGCATCTTCGTCTGATTTCAGTATGAGCCGGCTGCGCGCCGGTTATGCAGCGCAGGGGATATTCCATTGTATGCACAAAGGCTTACAGAGTTTCCAGTGTGCAGAAGGCCAGTGCCATGCCGCCCTCGTGGCTCAGAGAGAGCCGGGCGGCAAGGCCATGGGCCTGCATCCATTCCGCCGTCTGTCCGGAAAAATGATAGGCAGGTGCACCGCTTTCCAGCCGGACAGCCTCGATCTCACACAGGGAGAACGGCTCCCGCAGGCCGGTGCCTGCCGCCTTTAAAAAGGCTTCCTTGGCGGCAAAGTTGGCTGCGGCGCTGGCAAGCCGGTGGGCGGCGCTGCGCCCGGCGGGCAGCGGTTCGTCAAGGCTCAGCGCAGCGCGTTCGGCCTCGCCGTACACCCGGCGGATAAAGGCTGCAGCGTGTGCGCCGGTAAGGCTTTTTTCCAGATGCGCGATCTCGCACAGGTCGCAGCCGATGCCATACAGCATAAAGGCCCTCCTTCTGCCGCATTTGCGGCGGTGCAGGCCGTCAGCCTGCAAAATCAGGACCGGAAATTTTATGCAAACTGTGCAAATCCGGTCTGTTTAGCTTGAAGTTTCCTCGCAATTCGTGTACAATGAATGTAGTTCTTCCTAAGGGGGTGTATTCCGTGAGTGGCGAGACCGCTATTTTTTCGATCCACGACAAAAAGGACTATGAGATCCATGAGATCGTACAGCAGGTGTACGATGCTTTAAAGGAAAAAGGCTATAATCCGGTCAATCAGCTGGTGGGCTATATCTTGTCCGAAGACCCCACCTACATCACGACCTATAAAAATGCCCGTTCCATGATCCGCAAGGTGGATCGTGACGATCTGCTGCAGGCCATGCTGCGCAGTTATCTGAACGTCTGATATCGCTTGTCTGCTCATGCCCCGCCGTCGCTATGATGGCGGGGCTTTTTCATAATAGAATGCAGATGCCGTTTACCGTTACAGCCCCTCCGGTGAAAACGCAATTCAGAAAAATCCGCAGATCTTTCTGAATTGCAACTATATAAAATAAAATTTTCGCTGAAGATGGCCAGAGCGAAACGGAGGCCATTCCAACCGTTACGGTCGGAACGGCAGCGTAAAGATCTGGTTTACGACGACCTCATATTCCCACGGTTCCCGCACCTTGCGCAGCTGCTTTTCCAGCTTTTCGGCCCCCTCAAACTTGTGAATGAGGTAGAACCAGTGCCCCTTCATGCGGCTCACCGCGCACCCGGCGCTGCCGAACAGTTCGGAGTATCCGTGGTAGAGGTCGTCAAGGTATCCGCGCAGCTCTTCCCGTGCGGCCGGTGCGCCGCCGCGTGCTTCACGGAAGAGCGCCGGATCCGCAATGATGCCGCGCCCCACCATGATGCCGGACAGCTGCGGATACTGCGCTTCCAACGTGTGCAGGTCCGCAGCGGTGGTCACATCGCCGTTGTAGCACACGGGCATCCGGCACCCGGGCAGGGCGGCAGCAAAAGCGGCACGGTCGGCCTGCCCGCGGTAGAGCTGGCGCATCACACGCGGGTGGATGGTCAGCTCACAGATGGGATACCGGTTATAGATGTCCAGAATGGCAGCAAATTCTTCCGGCTTTTCCACGCCCAGCCGGGTCTTGACCGAGATAGGCCCTTCCGCATTGGCAAATACGGCGGCAAGAAAAGCGTCCAGCTTGACGGGGTCGCGCAGCATCCCGGAACCCTTGCCTTTGGCGGTGACGGTGCCGGAAGGACAGCCGAGGTTCAGGTTCACCTCGGTGTAGCCAAGGCCGCGCAGCTCGCCGATCATCCATGCGGCAAGTTCGCCGTCCTTTGCCAGCAGCTGCGGGATCACCGGTGCGCCGGGGTTTGCCGCAGGGGCAAGCTCGGCCATCTTCTTTTTAATGAGCACCCGGTTCTCCGGCGGGGAGATGAAAGGGGCATAGTAGCGGTCGGCATTGCCAGCAGGGCCGAACCATTTCTGGTGTGCCTGCCGCCACACCCGGTCGGTCAGGCCCTCCATGGGGGCAGCATAGTAATTCATGGGCAAATCTCCAAAGTGTTTGATAGGGATATTGTAACAAAAAACTCCCGCCCTGTGAAGTCACAGAACGGGAGAAGCGAGCTTTTTGAAAGATCAGTCTGCAAACAGCGGGGTGGACAGATAGCGGTCGCCGGTATCGGGCAGCAGGACCACGATGTTCTTACCGGCATTCTCCGGGCGCTTTGCCAGCTGCAGGGCAGCATAAACAGCAGCACCGGAGGAGATACCCACCAGCACGCCTTCCTTGTGGCCGATCAGACGGCCGGTGGCAAAGGCATCGTCGTTCTCCACGGCGATGATTTCGTCATACACCTTGGTGTCCAGTACGTCCGGCACAAAGCCCGCGCCGATGCCCTGGATTTTGTGTGCGCCTGCGGTGCCCTTGCTCAGCACAGGAGAGGAAGCAGGCTCTACAGCCACCACCTTGACGTTCGGTTTTTTGCTCTTCAGGTACTGGCCCACACCGGTCACGGTGCCGCCGGTGCCCACGCCTGCCACAAAGATATCCACCTTGCCATCAGTATCCTCCCAGATCTCGGGGCCGGTGGTCTCGATGTGGGCCTGAGGGTTGGCCGGGTTCACGAACTGGCCGGGGATGAAGGAATTCGGGATCTCCTTTGCCAGCTCATCGGCCTTGGCAATGGCACCCTTCATGCCTTTGGCACCCTCGCTCAGCACCAGCTCTGCACCGTAAGCCTTCATCAGCTGGCGGCGCTCCACGCTCATGGTCTCGGGCATCACGATGATGATGCGGTAGCCCTTGGCGGCTGCCACAGCGGCCAGACCGATGCCAGTATTGCCGGAGGTAGGCTCAATGATCACGGAACCTTCCTTCAGCAGGCCCTTTTCCTCGGCATCATCGATCATCTTTTTGGCGATGCGATCCTTGACAGAACCGGCCGGATTGAAGTATTCCAGTTTGGCAATGATGTGGGCAGGCAGCTCCTGCTCCTTTTCAATGTGGGTCAGCTCCAGCAACGGAGTATGACCGATCAGCTGATCTGCGGCAGTATAAATCTTGCTCATTGTAGTTTCCTCCCTGATACAGTTATGGGCACATGTGCCCTGCTGGACGACCTGGTTCCAAAACCTTTATACCAACATTGTTTGTGGGTTTGATGGTATTATAGACCCGTTCTGTGCGGTTGTCAATGGATTTTTTGAAAAAAGTGGGATTGAAATATTATTTACCCTGTTGTATAATAGGTTAAAAACTCAATCTATAACCAACAAAGGAAGTACACTATTATGATCGTGTCCACCAAAGGGCGCTATGCACTGCGCGTGATGATCGACCTTTCCGAGCATCAGTCTGAAAAATATGTCCCTCTCAAGGAGATCGCTGCCCGGCAGGAGATCTCGGAAAAATATCTGGAAAACATCCTTAAGGTGCTGGTGCAGAACGGCTTTCTGGAGGGCTTGCGCGGCAAGGGCGGCGGCTACCGGCTCACCCGCAGCCCGGATCAGTACACCGTGGGCGAGATCCTGATGCTGACCGAGGGCAGCCTTGCGCCGGTGAGCTGCCTGACCCCCAATGCGACCCCCTGCTCCCGCATGGCAAACTGCCGCACCTACGAGATGTGGAAGGGGCTGGACGATCTGATCTCCAACTACTTCGGCAATATCACGCTGGCCGATCTCGCCCGGCCTGATCAGGCCGGAAATGATTATGTGATCTGATATGACAATAATCGAGTGGACTATAATTGCCATGATTTCATTGATTGCTCTATGCATCCTCGGTGCCTTTGTGGCTGCTATCCTTGCAGCTGTTTGGGGAGAAGACAAGGGACACGCAGGCGAAATGCAAATTTACAATGTACTGGAACAACTTGAAGGGCAAAAAGCAATTATATCCAACTGTTATCTGCCGCTAAAAGATAGCGGAACCACAGAAGTTGATTTAATCTTAATTCATGAATCGGGTATCTATGTGATTGAATCAAAAAACTATAGCGGCTGGATTTTTGGCAGTGAGAATCATAAGTATTGGACGCAAAGTTTGCCAAACCATAGCGGACAAGCCGAAAAGTATCAGTTTTATAACCCGCTTTGGCAAAACGAAACGCACGTACGATGCTTGAAAAGCTTATTGCAGAACAATGAAGTTCCATACTATTCTTATGTGGTCTTCGGCAACAACTGTGAGATAAAGAACTTACATTTAGTGAGCAACCGGCATCGCGTAACTTATTATAGATACCTTTTAGGGGAATTATCTGAGAACGCAAGAAGCGTTGGCAGGTGTTTGACTGACGAACAGATAAATGCTTTTTATGCACTACTTCTTAAGTTTACAGACGCATCAGTTGAACAGAAAGCAAGACATATAGAAGAGGTTCGAGCAAAACACTACCCCATTATCCAACCAGATGGAACATGGACATGTCCGCAATGCGGAGGACGGTTGGTTCCTCGGGTGGCCAGACGGGGCTCTGGAGCCGGAAAAACATTTTGGGGCTGTTCGAACTATCCAAAGTGCCATTTCATCTATAATGAATAGTCTTTTGACGCACCGGAAAACCGGTGCGCCTTTTTTTGCACAGTTCTCGGCGAAATGTGCAATTTTTCTTATCCAGAATCACGGTTGATGGATTGGGGCTCCTGCGGTATACTTTACCCTTGATGTGTCCATTTACGCTTTTGATCGAGGAAAGGGGAACTTTACTACGAAATATATTTTTCAGTTCGCGCGCATTCTTGCGTTTTGTTTTTTGGGCGAGATCCTTCATGTAGTGCTGCCGCTGCCGGTCCCGGCCAGCGTCTACGGTCTGGTGCTGCTGCTGGCAGCGCTGAACTTCAAGCTGGTAAAGCTGGACGATGTGAAAGAGGTTGGAACCTATCTCACAGGCATCTTCCCGCTGTTGTTCGTGCCCGCTGCCGCCGGTGTGATGGAACTGTGGGCAGAGATGGGCGAGATGCTGTTGCCCATCCTCGTTGCTATTATCCCGGTCACTGTGCTGGTGATGGTGAGTGCAGGCAAGACCACGCAGGCCCTGACCGGCCGCAAGAAAAAGGAGGCTGACAATGACGCAGCTGCTGAATGATTTTTTGTCCGGCTCCGCAGCATGGGGCGTTCTGCTTACGCTGGCCGCGTTTGCACTGGGCACCCTTATCAATAAGGTGACAGGCAAAGCCATTTTTAACCCGCTGCTGCTGGGCAGCATCTTTGTGATCATCTTTCTGTCGGTGTGCAGCATCCCGTATGCGGACTACAAGGCCAGCGCGGCACCGGTGAACTATCTGCTGCTGCCCGCCACCGTGGCACTGGCCATTCCGCTGTATGAAAAGATCGACCTGCTGAAAGAGAACGCCGCCGCCATCATTGCGGGTATCTCGGTGGGCACGCTGGTGAGCCTTGGCAGCGCACTGGCGCTTGCACTGGCGCTGGACCTGACCCGTGAGCAGTATGCCACCCTGCTGCCCAAATCCGTGACCACCGCCATCAGCATGGATGTGGCCGCTGAGCTGGGCGGCATTGCTGCCCTGACCGGTGCGATCGTCATTGTTACCGGCATCGTGGGAGCGCTGCTGGCTGAGACGGTGTGCAAGATGTTCCACATCACCGACCCCATCGCCAAGGGCGTGGGCATCGGAACTTCGGCCCATGCCGTGGGCACCAGCAAAGCCCTGCAGATGGGCGAGGTGGAAGGTGCCATGAGCGGCCTTTCCATTGCGGTGGCCGGTGTGCTGACCGCAGTGCTCTGCCCGGTGTTTGTGAACCTGATCCGGTAAAGGATTTAAAATAGCCGCTCTGGCTTTTTTCAGTAGAATTTATTTATTGATCCGGGAACCTCAGTTTACAACAAAAATGAGATAGGCAACCCCTTTCGGGGGAGTCTATCTCATTTTTTTGTTGAGGCTGTTTTTATACGCCGCTGTGTTCCCGTTCATCCTTCAGGATGGCCGTCACGCTCTGCATGGTGCTTACTGCACGATGCAGTTCTTCGTCGCCAAGCTCTGCACGCAGGCGGGCGTAACAGCGCTGCATGAACGCGCGCTCCTCCGCCATCAGCTCCACAGCCTTGCTGGAAAGCTCCACATAGGTGCGGCCCGCTTCACGGTCGGTCTTCCATGCCACAAAGCCATTGTCCTGCAGCTTTTCAACGGCCTTGGAAAGCTCTGTCACCTTCAGGCCCATAACGGCAGCAAGGTCAGCCAGATAAACCTTACTGTCCGGGTGCTGTTCAGCCTGCATCTTGATGTAATATAAGATCAGGTAATCCGCCCGCTGGATGGTGCTGAACACCTTGTCGATATCAAAATTGTGCAGGAAGAACCATTCTTCCGGGTGATGTTTCAGTTCCACGCTCATCATGTATCCTCCCTGTTATTCCCGCTCATTGCGGCGGATATATTCGTGGGTGCCGCCAAGGCTCTTGTAGGCCGGGCGGATGATCTTGTTTGCGCTGAGCAGCTCTTCAATGCGGTGGGCGCTCCAGCCCATCACGCGGGCCACGGCGAACAGCGGCGTGTACAGCTCCATGGGGATGCCCAGCATATCGTACACAAAGCCGCTGTAGAAGTCCACATTGGGGCTGACACCCTTGAAAATTTTGCGTTCCTCCGCGATCAGCTGTGGAGCCATGTGCTCGATCTTGTTGTAAAGGGCAAGGTCCTTGTCGCGGCCCTTCTCGTGGGCCAGCTGTTCCACATAGCCCTTGAATACCACCTCACGGGGGTCACTGAGGGAGTACACCGCGTGGCCCATGCCGTAGATCAGGCCTTTGCGGTCAAATGCTTCGCCGTGCAGCAGCTTTTTCAGGTAGGCTTCCAGCTCTTCATCGTCCTCGGTGTCGTGCAGGTTTTCGCGGATGTTCTGCATCATCTGCATCACCATCAGGTTGGCACCGCCGTGGCGCGGGCCTTTGAGGGAGCACAGGGCAGCCGCCATGGCCGAGTAGGTATCGGTGCCAGACGAAGTGACCACGCGGGTGGTAAAGGTGGAGTTGTTGCCGCCGCCGTGCTCGGCGTGCAGCAGCAATGCCACATCCAGCACGCGGGCTTCCAGCTCGGTGTACTTCATATCCGGGCGCAGCATCCGCAAAAAGTTCTCTGCGGTGGAAAGCTCCGGGTCCGGCCGGTGGATGTACATGCTGCCGTCTTTTTCGTAGTGGTTATAGGCATGGTAGCTGTACACGGCCAGCATGGGGAAGATGCCGGCCAGCTGGATGCTCTGGCGCAGCACATTGGAAATTTCCAGATCACCGGCCTTGGGGTCGTAGGATGCCAGTGTGAGCACGCTGCGGGCCATGGAGTTCATGATATCGTGGCTGGGGGCCTTCATGATCACATCACGGGTAAAGTTGGTGGGCATGGTGCGGCACTCGCCCAGCACGCGGCAGAACTCTTCCAGCTTTTCCTGCGTGGGCAGCTCACCAAACAGTAGCAGATAGCCCGCTTCCTCAAAGGCAAAGCGGCTGCCGGACGACCCGCGGATCAGGTCTTTCACGTCGTAGCCGCGGTAGAGCAGCTGACCGTCGGCAGGCTTTTTCACCCCATCCACATACTGGAAGGCGCGGATATCGGAGATATTGGTCAGACCTGCCAGCACGCCCTTGCCGTTTTCGTCGCGCAGGCCCGCTTTAACGCCAAACTCCTTGTACAGGTCCTTGCTGATGCGGTCGTGTTCGGCGCACAGCGGCTGCTGCTGGTCGAAGTATCCCATTACGTTCTGCAGATGATCCATTGGTAGTTGCTCCTTTCCCATTGCCGTCAGCTTGTGTTCACTTGGCAGGCCATCAGGAAGCTTTCTCTGCGAACAGCCCGGAACTTCGGTCCCGCCCTACTGCCTGTGGCAGCAGGGTACCACCCCAGGACATTCGCTGGAGAAACTTCCTGCCGTCCTGCCCGAAAAAACCGTATTGATTCGGGACGGCATTCACTTACATTCAGAATACTCTTTAAGATTACAAAAAGGATATTTCGGTGTCAAGGTACTGTTTGTAAATAAAAAAAGAACAAAATCGGAAAGCTGCCGGGTGCGCATTTGCCCTTTAGCGCAGGGGCAGTTTTTGAGACGGTAACGCACAAATAAGGCATCTTCCAGCCGGATCTCAGGGGACTGGCAACAAATAAAGCCACGACGAAACCGCATTTGTAAACGGTTCATCGTGGCTTTTTGTCATATCGGAGTGGCGAGACTCGAACTCGCGGCCTCCTGCTCCCAAAGCAGGCGCGCTACCAACTGCGCAACACCCCGGCATCCGGCGGCACTGCTGCACCGCCGGAATATAGTATATCGTTTTTGGAGCGGTTCGTCAATAGCGGCGTGGCCCTGCCGTGCCTTTAATTAAAGGAGCGGAAGCCCTTGCCGATGATCTCACTGGAATTGACGATGGTGATAAAGCTCCGGGGGTCGTTCTCCCGCAGGAAGTTGCGCAGCTGCAGGGCCTGACGGCGGGTCAGCACCGTCACCAGCACGCTCAGCTCGTGGTGGGTGTAAGCGCCGTAAGCCTTTTCCACGGTAGCGGAACGGTTCATTTCCTTGATGATGAAGTCCAGAATGGGCTGCGGGTTGGACGTCACGATGGTGCACACCTTGCGCAGGCGGATGTTCTCGATGGCACCGTCCACCACAAAGCTCTTGCCGATCAGGCCAAGGATGCAGTAAAGGCCGGTGCCCATGCCGAACCGCCATGCCGCCGCCAGCACGATGAGGATATCGCTGGCCATCAGGGCTTTGCCGATCTCCATAGAGGTATATTTTGCCAGAATCAGGGCCACAATATCCGTACCGCCGGTGGATGCACCGATGTCGAACACGATCGCCGCACCCAGAGCCGGCAGGAACACGGCGAACACCAGATCCAGCATGGCATCACCGCTCATGGAAACGTTGACGGGATAGAGCCACTCGCACACCGACACAAAAAAGGACAGCGCAAAGGAAGAATAGATCGTCCAGCCCATGGTCTTGATGCCCAGAAAGACGAAGCCCAGCACCACCAGAATCAGGTTGATGATCCACATAAAGCCGCCCACGTTGATCTTAGGGAACAGGTCTGCCAGCAGAATGGACAGGCCCGAGGTGCCGCCAAATGCAAAATGATTGGGATTTTTAAAGTAAACGATGCCGACCGCCGTCAGGATCAGGCCGAGATTCAGCTCACCGAAGAAATTTAAATTCTTCAGCATATTTTTCCTGCTGAACGCTTCTTTTAAACTGTTCATGGGGTTCCTCCTATTTTAAACACGGCAAAATGCGCTGTATGCCATGCAAAAATATACTCTCCTTGCACGGCGGTGTCAAGGGATAGGGAAAAAGTTGTGGGAAACAACATGAATTGGGGATTTTTCGGATGGGAGAACTCCTTCAGTCAAAGCCTGACGGCTTTGCCAGCTCCCTCGGGGAGGGAAGCCTTTGGCAAAGAGGAAAAGCTTTACCGTACTGCCAAGGGCCCCATCTCTGAGGGGGCTGTCACCGAAGGTGACTGGAGGAGTTAAGCTCCCCCTCTCGGGGGAGCTGGCGAGCGTATGCGAGACTGAGAGGGTTTTCTCTTGAAGAAATCGGCAGAATAGTGTATTATATAGTATTATGGAATATATAGGCACTTTGTGCCTTTGACAGGGGGAAAACACATGGCAGATAAAAACTTTCTGACCGACATCATCGACGCTGATCTGGCCGAGGGCAAGATCAGCGAGATCCATACCCGCTTCCCGCCCGAGCCCAACGGCTACCTGCACATTGGCAGTGCCAAGGCCATCTACATCAACTGGTCCATTGCAAACCAGTACGGCGGTAAGTTCAACCTGCGTCTGGACGACACCAACCCTGCCCGCGAGGGTGAGGAGTACGTGAACAGCATCATCGAGGATCTGCACTGGCTGGGCGCCGACCCCAACGGCGGCATCTTCTACGGCAGCGACTACTTTGATAAATGCTACGAGTATGCCGAAAAGCTCATCATGGAGGGCAAGGCCTACGTGGACGACCTGACCCGCGACGAAATGCGCGAGTACCGCGGTGCCGATGCCGGCAAGCCTTCCCGTCCCTCTCCGTGGCGTGACCGCACCCCGGAAGAGAATCTTGACCTGTTCCGCCGGATGCGTGCCGGTGAGTTCCAGGAGGGCGAAAAGACCCTGCGTGCCAAGATCGATCTGGCAAGCCCCAACATGAACATGCGTGACCCGGCTATCTACCGCATCAAGTACGCCGAGCATCACCGTCAGGGCAGCAAGTGGTGCATCTACCCGATGTACGACTTCGCACACCCCATTCAGGATGCCATTGAGGGCATCACCCACAGCATGTGCAGTCTGGAGTTCGAGAACCACCGTCCGCTGTACAACTGGGTTATCGAGAACATCTTCGGCACGGCCTTCCCCAAGCAGCGTGAGTTTGCACGCCTGAACATGACCAACACCGTCATGAGCAAGCGCTACCTGCGTGAGCTGGTGGAAATGGGCATTGTGGACGGCTGGGACGACCCCCGTATGCCCACCCTGTGCGGCCTGCGCCGCCGTGGCTACACCCCCACCTCCATCTTCACCTTCGTGCGGGAGGCCGGCATTTCTAAATCCGACAACCTGATCGACATGCGCCAGCTGGAAGCCTGCATCCGCAGCGAGCTGGACCTGACCGCTCAGCGCCGCATTGCCGTGCTGGACCCCGTAAAGCTGATCGTAGACAACTACCCGGAGGACAAGACCGAGTACTTTGATGTAGCCAACAACCCCAACCGCGAAGCCAACGATACCACCACCCGCAAGGTGGCCTTTACCAAAGAGCTGTGGATCGAGAATGAGGACTTTGCCGAGGTGCCGCCTCCCAAGTTCAAGCGCCTGACCATTGGCGGTGAGGTGCGTCTGATGGGCGCTTACATCGTCAAGTGCACCGGCGTGGAGAAGAATGCCGACGGCAGCATTGCCGCCATCCACTGCACCGCCGACCTTGAGACAGGCAACGGCAATCCCGCCGACGGCCGCAAGGTCAAGGGCACCATCCATTGGGTGAGTGCCGCCCATGCCGTGGATGCCGAGGTGCGCCTGTACGACAAGCTGTTCACCGAGGCCAACATGAACGCCATCCCCGAGGGCAGCGATTACAAGGACTACCTGAATCCGGAAAGCGTTGTTGTGTGCAAGGGCTGCAAGCTGGAAGAAAGCCTGAAGGACGCAAAGCCCGGTGAGAAGTTCCAGTTCGTGCGCACCGGCTTCTTTACCCCGGATTCCAAGAACCCCGGCGTTTACAACCGCGTCGTCACCCTGCGCGACAGTTTCAAACCCGCAAAGTAAAAAATATATCACGTCAAAAGGGAGCATTTGATCTTTTATGAAGAAACTCACCCGGAATGTTATCATCATGGCTGTTGTCACTGTCATTATGGCAGTTGTGCTCGGCCTGTACATCAAGTACACCGGCACTGTGCCCGCTGCCGACAACGCCGCCAGCCTGACGGATGGCATCTATACGTCCAGCGCTCAGGGCTGCCTGAGTGATGTGACCGTCACCGTCACCGTCACCGGCGGCCGGGTGACCGGTGTGGAGATCGATGCATCCGGCGAGACTCCCGAACTGGGCGGCATCGCTGCTGAAACTCTGGCAGACCAGCTGACCAAGGCCGGTTCCACCAGCGGTGTGGACGCTGTTGCCGGTGCTACCATGACCAGCGACGCTGTGTTCACCGCCATGGACGACTGCCTGAGTCAGGCAGAGTAAAGACTCGAAAGACCGGCATGGCTCACAGCTCTGCCGGCCTTTTTTCTTAAAATATAGCACAAGGAGAGGGAACATTATGGGCGTATTATCCAATCTGGAACCAGCTTCGGTTTTTTATTACTTTGAGGAGATCTGCGGCATTCCGCACACCTCCCACCACGAAAAGGCACTGAGCGACTACTGCGTGCAGTTCGCCAAGGCCCACGGCCTTGCCTGCCGTCAGGACGAGATGGGCAATGTGCTCATCAAGGCACCGGCCACACCCGGATACGAGAAGGAGCCGGGCCTGATCCTGCAGGGCCATCTGGACATGGTGGGCGACAAGACCGCCGACTGCCCGCTGGATCTTGAGAAGGATGCCATCCACCCGGTCGTAGACGGCGGCTATGTGTGCGCCGAGGGCACGACCCTTGGCGGCGACGACGGCATTGCCGTGGCCTATGCGCTGGCTGTTCTGGATGCAAAGGACATTCCCCACCCTGCGCTGGAGGTCGTGCTGACCGTCTGCGAGGAGGTGGGCCTGCTGGGTGCGTCTGCCATGGATTTTTCCGACCTTGAGGGCCGCCTGCTCCTCAACATCGACTCAGAGGAAGAAGGCGTGCTCACCGCAGGCTGTGCGGGCGGACGCCGCGTCGAGTGCCATCTGCCCATCACCCGTGCGGCTGTGACCGGCACCGCCGTGAAGGCGGACATCGCGGGACTTGTGGGAGGGCACTCCGGCACCGAGATTCACAAAGGCCGCGCCAACGCCATCGCTCTGCTGGGGCGCTGGCTGACACTGCTGACCGAAAATGGCGTGGACTACGCCGCTCTGGCACTGTCCGGCGGCGCAAAGGAGAATGTCATTCCCAAAGAAAGCAGCATCACGCTGGTGCTGCCCGCAGGCATCACCGAGGGCGTGCACACTGCTGCCGCTCAGTTCGCCGCACAGGTGCAGGCCGAATATGGCACGGCAGACCCCGCCATCTGCCTGCAGCTCACGGAACAGGGCTGCGGCGCGTTCAGCGCATTAGATGCCGATTCCACCCAGCGCCTGCGCAAGGCCCTGCTGCTGATGCCATGGGGCGTGCAGGCCATGAGCATGGATGTGCCGGGCCTTGTGGAGACCTCGCTGAATCTGGGCGTTGCCGAGATGGACGAGCAGGAAGCCATTCTGCGCTTCTCCCTGCGCAGCTCGGTGCCCTCGGCGAAGGAGCTGCTGAGCTGCAAACTGCAGACCCTGACCGAGCTGCTGGGCGGCAGCGTGCGGTTCCACGGCGACTATCCCGCTTGGACCTACGCCCGCGAAAGCGCCCTGCGCGACCGCTGCGTAGCTGTGTACGAGGCACAGTACGGTGCAAAGCCCCAGATCGTTGCCATTCATGCGGGCCTGGAATGCGGTATCCTCTCGGGCAAGATCGAAGGGCTGGACTGCATCTCCTTTGGCCCGAACCTGCTGCATGTCCACACCTCCAATGAGCGCGCCGACATTGCATCGGTGGCCCGTGTGTGGGAATACCTGAAGACTATTCTGGCTTACAAAGAGTAAAACCCTCTCAGTCACAGCTTGCGCTGTGCCAGCTCCCCCGAAAGGGGGAGCTTTTTGAATCTTTACAGTCAGCACAAAGAAAGCTCCCCCTTTCGGGGGAGCTGCTGAACGAAGTGAAGCTGAGAGGGTCAGTCCAAATACTTGATCTTGCCCGGCTCAATGCCCTTGATGCCAAGGCCCGGCTCGTTGGAAACAGTGATGTCTTTTTCGTTGAACACTGCACCGCCGAGGATGGGGTCCTCACTGCACAGCACGGGGCCGTCCAGATCCACGCGGGTGATGATCTGCTTTGCGCAGGCCAGATGCACGGCGGCATTCACGCTGATCTTGGCTTCCAGCATACAGCCGATCATGCACTCCACGCCGTACACCTCGGCAGCGGATGCGATCTTGAGGGCGTTGTACAGGCCGCCGCACTTCATCAGCTTGATGTTCACGAGGTCTGCGGCTCCCATCTGCATGATGGTCAGTGCGTCCTGCGGGGAGAACACGCTCTCGTCGGCCAGCACCGGCACATAGGAGCGCTCGGTAACATACTTCAGGCCTTCAAAATCGTGGGCCTTGACCGGCTGCTCCACGAATTCGATATCAAGGCCCTTCTCCTGCATTCCGTTCAGGATGCGCACGGCTTCCTTGGGGGTCCAGCCCTGATTTGCGTCGATGCGGATGCAGGTCTCCTTGGGCACAGCACCGCGGATGGCGCTCAGGCGTGCAATATCTTTTTCCGGCTCCTTGCCCACCTTGACCTTCAGGCAGTTGTAGCCGCGGTCGATGGCGTTCAGGGCATCGCGCACCATCTCTTCGGGGTCGTTGACGCTGATGGTGATGTCGGTGACGATGGACTTCTTTGCGCCGCCCATCAGCTTGTACACAGGGATTTTGTACAGCTGGCCGTACAGATCCCACAGGGCCATATCCACAGCAGCCTTGGCGCTGGTGTTCTTCTGGATGCAGGCATTCAGTGCGATCATCAGGTCTTCAAAGTCGTCCACATCGCGGCCGATGATGGTCTTTGCGATATGGTCGCGGATGGCACCGATGATGGCACCGGTGGTGTCGCCGGTGATCACACCGGTGGGAGGTGCCTCACCATAACCCACAGCGCCGGTGTCGGTGTGGATCTCTACGATCACATCCTCCACGCTGCTGACCGAGCGCAGAGCCGTCTTAAAAGGCACGCGCAGCGGCACGGAGATCAGACCGAGACGTACTTCCGTGATTTTCATGCAAAACCTACCCCTTTCGATAAAAAAATATTGCCAGATTATGAAATCTATGGTAGTATTGTATACGAAATTGTCGATATTGTAAAGACAATTGTCCGCAAAAAATTGCACAAAAAGAAAGGGGATTGGGTTCATGATCACAAACGGTTTCACCTACATCGCCGTGCTGGTGTTCATTGCCGCACTGCTGGTGTGGCTGCAACGCTACACGAAGTCGAAATTCTTCGACTATGCACCACCTATCGTTCTGCTGTACCTCATTACCATGATTCTCTGCACGCTGGGTGCATGGGACATGGAGGCCACCAAGCCTGCCTACTCCGTGCTGAAAAACAACCTGCTGTATGCAATGATCTTCCTGATGCTGCTGCGCTGCGACATCCGCAAGATCATCAAGCTGGGTCCCAAGATGCTGGGCGGCTTCTTTGCCGCTTCCGTCTCCATCTCGTTGGCCTTCATTGCCACCTTCGCCATCATGAAGGGGCCCCTTGGCTCCGAAGCATGGAAGGCACTGGGCGCTCTGTGCGGCAGCTGGATGGGCGGCTCCGGCAACATGGTCGCCGTGCAGGCTGCGCTGGACATCGGCGAAGCTGACATGGCCTACGCACTGGTGGTGGACTCCATCGACTACTCCATCTGGGTCATGTTCCTGCTGTGGGCCATCAACCTTGCTCCCAAGTTCAACAAGTGGGTCAAGGCCGACACCACCACGCTGGATGAAGTGTCCCGCCGCCTGGAAGAGGACGCAAAGGGCAACGAGGATAAGGCCAGCTTTGTCAACCTGATCTTCCTGCTGGGTCTGGCTCTGGTGATCTCCGCCTTCGGTCAGGATATCGGCGCAGCCCTGAACAGCGCAATGCCCTTCCTGGACAAGGCCACCTGGACCGTCCTGCTCATCACGTTGTCCGGCCTGATCGGCGCTGTCACCCCCGTGGGCCGCATGGCAGGCAGCACCGAGCTGTCCAACCTGCTGCTGTACTCCGTGGTGGCATTGCTTGCCTCCCGCGCAAGCTTCCTGGAGCTGACCGATGCACCCGCATGGATCCTGGCAGGCTTTATGATCCTGGCCATCCACGGCATCATTCTGGTGCTGCTGGCAAAGATCTTCCATCTGGATATGTTCACCTGCGGTGTTGCATCTCTGGCAAACATCGGCGGTTCCGCATCCGCTCCCATTCTGGCTGGTGCCTACAGCGGCGCTCTGGTGCCCGTTGGTGTTCTGATGGCTCTGATGGGCTACGTCATTGGCACGGCAGGCGGCCTGATCACCGCAAATATCATGTCTCTGCTGGCATAACAAATACTGCAAAAAAGGGGCTGTTGCATGTGCAACAGCCCCTTTTCTTATACGATTTTTTGCTTAGCCGCCCAGATATGCGCTGCGCACGCGCTCGTTGGTCAGCAGTTCGGCACCGGTGCCCTCCATGACTACACGGCCCGTCTCAAGGACGTAGGCACGGTCTGCCACGGAAAGAGCCATCTGTGCGTTCTGCTCTACCAGCAGGATGGTCATGCCTTCCTTGTGCACGTTCTGGATGATGTCGAAGATCTCCTGCACCAGCAGCGGCGAAAGGCCCATGGAAGGCTCGTCCAGCATCAGCATGGAAGCGTTGCTCATCAGTGCACGGCCCATAGCCAGCATCTGCTGCTCGCCGCCGGACATGGTACCGGCCAGCTGCTTGCGGCGCTCCTTCAGGCGGGGGAACAGCTCAAACACCTTTTCCTTGTTGGGTGCAATGGTGGAAGCAGGCTGGGTGTATGCACCCATGTCCAGATTTTCTTCCACGGTCATGTGCAGGAACACATGGCGGCCTTCCGGCACATGGGCAAGGCCCGCTTCCACAATCTTGTGGGCGCGCATGCCCTTGATGCTGCTGCCCTTGTACAGGATGTCGCCGGTCTTGGGCTTCAGCAGGCCGGAAATGGTTTTCAGGGTGGTGGATTTGCCAGCACCGTTGGCACCGATCAGGGTGACGATCTCGCCCTGATTCACCTCGAAGGAGATGTCCTTGACGGCGTGGATGTTGCCGTAATAGACGTTGATGTTATCAACTTTCAGTAACGTATCAGCCATGGCTTAGCCCTCCTTCTTGCCCAGATAGGCTTCGATGACCTGCGGGTTGTTGCGGATCTCATCCGGCGTGCCCTTGGCGATGATGCGGCCGAAGTTCAGCACGGCAATGCCCTCGCAGATGCCCATGACCAGGCTCATATCATGCTCGATCAGCAGCACGGCGATGTTGAACTCGTCGCGGATGCGGCGGATGGTCTCGGTCAGCTCTGCAGTCTCGGAGGGATTCATACCGGCAGCAGGCTCGTCCAGCAGCAGCAGCTTCGGGCTGGTGGCCAGTGCACGCATGATCTCCAGACGGCGCTGTGCGCCGTAGGGCAGGCTGCCTGCCTGCACATTGGCGAGGTCTGCCATGTGGAAGATATCCAGCAGCTCCAGAGCACGCTCGGTGCACTTCTTTTCTTCCTTCCAGTAGTTGGGCAGGCGGATCAGGGAGGAGGCCAGATTGTACTTCATGGACTCGTGCAGGCCCACCTTGATGTTATCGATGACGCTCAGTTCCTTGAACAGGCGGATGTTCTGGAAGGTACGGGCCACGCCCATGCGGTTGACCTGATAGGTCTTTTTGCCGGCGGTGGGCATACCATCGATCAGGATGGAGCCGCGGGTGGGCTGGTAAACGTTGGTCAGCAGATTGAACACGGTGGTCTTACCGGCACCGTTGGGGCCGATCAGACCGGTGATCTCATTGCGGCCGATCATCAGGTTGAAGCCATCCACGGCGGTCAGACCGCCGAAGTCGATGCCCAGCTCACGCACGTCCAGAATGGGCTTTTTGTCCTTGTCGCGGTCGGTCAAAAAGCCGCCGGAGGGCACACTGTGCAGCTTAGTCTGGTATTCACTCATGGTCCTTGCCCTCCTTTGCTTTCTTCTGGAACAGTTCGCCGTTCATGATCTTTTCCACAATGCGGCTCATGGAGAAGTCGTAGCTGCCAAGCAGGCCGCCCGGACGGAAGATCATCATGAGGACCAGCACCAGCGAGTAGACTACCATGCGGTAGCTGTCAAAGCTGCGGGTCGCCTCGGGCAGGATGGTAAGCACGGTCGCGGACAGGATGGAGCCCAGCATGGAGCCCATGCCGCCCAGAACCACCATGACCAGAATTTCGATGGACTTCATGAAGCCGAAGGTGGAGGGGTCCAGAACGCCCAGATAGCAGGCGTACAGGCCGCCGGCCAGACCGGCAAAGGCGGCGGAGAATGCAAAGGCCATGACCTTATAATAAGTAGTCTGGATGCCGCAGCTTTCGGCAGCGATCTCGTTATCGCGGATGGCCAGCACGGCACGGCCGTGGCGGCTCTTCATCATGGCGTGGATGGCAAAGCAGGTAATGACCACGCAGATGAACACATTGGCGAAGTTGGAATACTTGGGGATGTTCTTCAGGCCCTTGGCACCGTAGAACAGCTTGAAGCCCAGCACATCATCGATGTTGTTCAGGGTGATGCGGATGATCTCGCCAAAGCCCAGCGTCAGGATGGCCAGATAATCACCGGTCAGGCGCAGAGCAGGAATGCCGATCAGCACGCCGAACAGGCCCGCCACGATGCAGGCCAGCACCAGACCCACGACAAAAGCGACACCGGAGGGCAGATTGCTGTATTTCGTGAACAGGGCGCAGGTGTAAGCACCCACGGCCATGAAACCGGCGTGGCCCAGCGGCAGCTGGCCCAGATAACCGGTGGCAACGTTCAGCGAGACAGCCAGAATGATGTTGATGCCCACGGTGAGAAGCACCTTGTTCTGGTAGGTGGACAGCACGTTCTGGGTGAGGAAGGACAGGCCCACGAACAGCAGAGCCACCAGTACGGCGTTCATCAGGTAGCGCACGGGCATTTTGAGCGTTTTGCGTTTGGTATTCATCTTCATGCCCTCCTTACACCTTTTCCTGAACCTTGCGGCCAAGGAAGCCGGTGGGCTTGACCAGCAGCACGATGATCAGGATCGCAAACGTGACGGCATCCTTCCATGCGGAAAGGCCGATGGCGGAAACAAAGCACTCGCACAGGCCGATGGCGATGCCGCCGATCATGGCACCGGGAATGGAGCCGATGCCGCCCAGAACGGCTGCAACGAAGGCCTTCAGGCCCAGCATGGAGCCCATGGTGGGGGTCGCCTGCGGGTAGCTGCAGCAGTACAGCACCGAGCCGATACCGGCCAGAGCGGAACCCACCGCAAAGGTAAAGGAAATGGTGCTGTTGACGTTAATGCCCATCAGACGGGCAGCGTCCATATCCTCAGACACGGCACGCATGGCCTTGCCGAGCTTGGTCTTCTGCACAAGGAAGGTGAGCGCCAGCATGGACAGCACCGTGACCAGCAGGGTGATGACAGAGGTGAGGCCCAGCGGCACAGAGCCGATGCGGAAGGTCTGGTTGGTGTAGTAGGCCGGAATGACCTTTGCACCGGAACCAAGGATCAGCTCTGCAGTGTACTCCAGGAAGAAGGACACGCCGATTGCCGTGATCAGCAGGGAGATACGGGGTGCGTTGCGCAGCGGGGTGTAGGCGATCTTCTCGATCACAACGCCCAGCAGCGTGCAGGTGATGATGGTGGCGCACACAGCAGTGACCGGGCCAAGGCCCAGCTGATTCATCACGAACCAGGACATGTACGCACCAACCATAATGACATCGCCATGGGCAAAGTTCAGCAGCAGGATGATGCCGTACACCATGCTGTAACCCAGTGCGATCAGTGCATAGATGCTGCCAAGGGACAAGCCGTTGATCAGCTGGCTAAAAAACACTGTCATGGACTGATACTTCCTTTCTTTGCGGCGTTTGCACGCCTTTTGGGGAATGCACTTTTTACCAAAAAAGCGGAGACAGCCGAGCAAAACCTGTTCCGGCGGTCTCCGCAATGGGTCATTTATTTCTGAGTGCTGCCTTTATGCCGCACACCGGTGCGCAGGATCAAAGCAGATCAGAACATTTCCTTCAGAACGGGGGTTGCACCGTCGAAGCACAGGATAGCGGTCTGCTTGACGGGGTTGTGGTGCTCATCGAAGGTGAAGGTGCCGGTGATGCCATCGATGGTGCCGCCTGCGATAGCATCGATGACGGCCTGCTTATAGTCGTCATCACCAGCGGCCAGGCCGGCATCCTCAGCAGCCTGAATGCCGTAGACAACGGTCATGGCAGCATCGTAGCCCAGAGGAGCGAAGCCGTTGGGGTACTCCTCACCGTACTCAGCCTTGTAGGCATTCTCAAAGTCGGGGTTGGAGCCCTTTGCGTAGTTTGCGCAGAAGTAGGCATCCTTCAGCTGGTCGGCAGTTGCGTAGCCTTCCAGACCATCCCAGCCGTCGCCGCCCAGGAAGGGAACTGCCAGACCGATGCTCTCAGCCTGAGCCAGGATCTGACCGACTTCCTGATAGTAGTTGGGGCAGAACACCACTTCGGGAGCCTTGCCCAGAATGGTGGTCAGCTGGGTCTTGTAGTCCACATCGCCCTCAGAGTAGGTCTCCTGATCGACGATGGTGCCGCCCAGGCTCTCGAACTCGTTGACGAAGTTCTCTGCCAGACCCTCGTTGTAGTCAGTGCCCTTCTGGAAGATGACGGCTGCCTTGGTGTAGCCCAACCGCTGGTAAGCGTAGTCAGCCATCTTGATGCCCTGGAACGGGTCGGTGAAGGTTGCGCGGAACACATTCTCGTTCACGGTGTCGGTCTCGGCATCGTAGGTGACAGCCTCAGCGGTAGCGGAAGCGGTGACCATGGGCATGTTGTAGTCTGCGCTCTCGGCAGCAAGTGCCAGAGTCGGGGTGGTGGTAACATCGCCCACCAGAGCGGTGATGCCCTGATCGCACATCTTGGTGAAGCAGGTAACAGCCTGAGTTGCATCGCCCTGCTCATCCATGGCGATGATCTCCAGCTGCTTGCCGTTGATGCCGCCCTTTTCGTTGACCTGCTTCAGGTACAGGGTAGCGCCGTTGACAACGGCCTGACCGTAAACGGAAACATCACCGGTCAGAGGTCCAAGAACGCCCACCTTGATGGTGTCGCCGGAAGCAGCGGCACCAGAAGCTGCGGTAGAGGCGGAAGCAGCAGTGCTGTTGGAAGAACCGCCGCATGCAGTCAGAACGCCGGCTGCAGCAACAACACCTGCAGCGGCCAAGAAATTACGACGAGAAATCATCTTTTTCATAGTGAATATCCTCCTTAGGAGCATTCGTGCTTCAGTATAAAAACGGAAGCAAGGCCCTCTTTCCCTCAAAGCGACCTTGCTTCGTTATCAATATTATAGACCTGTGAGCCAAAATCCGCAATTCACAAACCGTCCATACTTTCAGGGGCATTTTGTGGACTTTGTTGCCAAAATAGCCAAAAGCAGTGGGTCTGTTTTGTGCACTATTTCAATTGCTTCATTTTGTTTGTGTGTCAGGTGAACACAATTCACAAGTTGCAAAAGGGTTACAGGGTCTCCATTTCAGCATCTGCGGCGAACTCGGCCTCTGCACGTGCCTCGGCAGCTTCGCCCTCTGCTTCCGCTTTGGCCGGAGACTCTGCAAGGACCTTGCGGATGGCGGTGAAGTAGAACACCAGCGACAGGCCGGTGCCGATGCACCAGCCCACGGGCCATGCCATCCAGATGCCCGTGCTGCCCAGAGCAGTGCTGCTCAGCACAATGGCGATGCCCACGCGCAGGATCAGGTCGGAGAAGGTGGCGATCATAAAGCGCACCATCATGCCGCAGCCGCGCAGGATGCCGTCAGTGACCAGCTTGAGCGACACCACAAAGTAGAAGGGAGACAGGATGCGCAGGAACAGCATACCGGTGTCGATGGCCGGACCCTGCGGGTCATTCATGAACAGCAGCAGCAGGAAGCGGCCGAAGAAGAAGTACAGGAGCACGATGGGCACGCAGATGATCCACACCAGATTGCGGCCTGCGCCAAAGCCCTTGTGCACACGGTCCATCTTGCCCGCGCCCATGTTCTGGGAGGTGTAGTTGGAGATGCCGTTGCCCAGCGTGGTAAAGGAAGTGATGACCATGTTGTTCAGCTTGACGGCTGCAGAGTAGCCTGCAATGACGCTGGCACCAAAGGTGTTGATGACGCTCTGCAGGATGATGTTGCCCACAGAGACGAAGCTCTGCTGCAGGATGCTGGGGATGGCGACCATGGCTACCTTGCCCAGCATGTTCCAGGAGAAGAGCACCACCTTGTGGGTGGACTTGAAGGCGCTGATGCGGCGGAACACCACCACCATGGCCAGCACGCAGCTCACACCCTGACACAGGAAGGTGGCCCATGCCACACCGGCTACGCCCATCTTGAGACCGGCCACGAACAGGATGTCCACGCCGATGTTGGACAGGGACGAGACTGCCAGAAAATAGAAGGGCGTTTTGCTGTCGCCCAGAGCGGAGAAGATGCCGGTGGCGATGTTGTAGAAGAACATGAAGGGCAGGCCCAGCACGTAGATATCCAGATACAGCGAAGAATCCGCAAGGATCTCCTCCGGGGTGTTGATGAGCTCCAGCAGGCTGTGGCAGCCCACAAGGCCGATCAGCATCAGCACGGCGCACAGCACGGCAGAGCCGATCAGGGAAGTGTAGACCGAAGTCTTCATCTCATCGTAGTCCTTTGCGCCAAAGTAGCGGGACACGATGACCGAGCAGCCAATGTTGCAGCCAAAGGCAAATGCAATGAAGATCAGGGTGATCTCGTAGCTGTTGCCCACAGCAGCCAGTGCATTCTCGCCGATGAACTTGCCTGCAACAAGGCTGTCGGCAATGTTGTACAGCTGCTGGAAGATGATGCTGCCGAACATGGGCAGGCAGAACTGCCACAAAACCTGTGACGGCTTGCCGACCGTCAGATCCTTATTCATATAGAAAATCCTCCTCTATCTACCATAAAGAAACATATTAGAACCAAAAACAGTATAGAGTCATCCTGACAAAAAGTAAAGAAAAATTTTAGTATATCTGCCATATGAAATTAATATGATAGGCATGACGCATCCCCGCTGCTGCCAGTGGGCAGACTGTAAAGACCAGCTGTTTCCTGCTTTGCCGGAATGTTCTGCCCCATCAGCTGCCTTTTTTGCCCCTTAAAAAGTTTACATCCGCAAACATGCGCGTCGGCTCTTGCACCGGGCCGGAAAGCGTGGTAGGATACTATTGGTTAGTTAGACATAACTATCATAATTGGCCGTCACCCGTCTGCCCGCCCCGGGCAGCACAGGGATGGAAATGATATTCAGGAGGTTTTCAAGATGAACGATCTGGAAATTGAATCTGTTGTTGGCCGCGAAATTCTGGACTCCCGCGGCAACCCCACCGTGGAAGCGGAGATCACTCTGGCCGACGGCACTGTGGCACGCGGCTGCGCACCTTCCGGCGCATCCACTGGTGAGTTTGAAGCTCTGGAGCTGCGGGACGGCGACAAGGGCCGCTATCTGGGCAAGGGCGTGACCAAGGCTGTTGAGAACATCAACACCGTCATTGCTGATGCTGTTGTGGGCATGGATGCCTCCGACATCTACGCCATCGACGCTGCCATGATCAAGGCCGACGGCACCAAAGATAAATCCAATCTGGGCGCAAACGCCATTCTGGCCGTGTCCATTGCCGCCTGCCGTGCAGCCGCTGCTTCTCTGGATATGCCGCTGTACCGCTTTCTGGGCGGTGTGAACGGCAACCGCCTGCCCGTGCCCATGATGAACATTCTGAACGGCGGCGCACACGCCACCAACACGGTGGATACGCAGGAGTTCATGATCATGCCCGTGGGCGCGCCCTCCTTCAAGGAAGCTTTGCGCTGGTGCGCGGAGGTCTTCCACGCTCTGGCTTCCATCCTGAAGGCCAAGGGTCTGGCTACCTCCGTGGGCGATGAGGGCGGCTTTGCCCCCAACCTGTCCAGCGACGAGGAGACCATTGAGACCATTCTGGCCGCCATCGAAAAGGCCGGTTACGTGCCCGGCAAGGACTTCATGCTGGCCATGGATGCCGCGTCCTCCGAGTGGAAGAGCCCCAAGGGCAAGGGCTTCTACAAGCTGCCCAAGGCCGGCACCGAGTTCACCTCCAGCGAGCTGATCGCACACTGGAAGAGTCTGGTGGAAAAATACCCCATCATCTCCATTGAGGACGGTCTGGATGAAGAAGACTGGGAAGGCTGGCAGGAGATGACCCGCGAGCTGGGCGGCAAGGTCCAGCTGGTGGGCGACGACCTCTTTGTGACCAACACCGAGCGTCTGGCCAAGGGCATCGGGCTGGGTGCAGGCAACGCGATTCTGATCAAGCTGAACCAGATCGGTTCTGTTTCCGAAACGCTGGAGGCCATCAAGATGGCCCACAAGGCCGGTTACACCGCCATCAGCTCTCACCGCTCCGGCGAGACCGAGGACACCACCATTGCCGATCTGGCCGTGGCGCTGAACACCTGCCAGATCAAGACCGGTGCTCCCAGCCGTACCGAGCGTGTTGCAAAGTACAACCAGCTGCTGCGCATTGAGGAGCAGCTGGGCGGCAGCGCCGTTTACCCCGGCATGGCAGCTTTCAACGTAAAGCGCTGAAGCTGTTGAAAACCAATTGATCTTCCGGCACCCGTACTGCTTTTGCAGCGGCACGGGTGCCGTTTTGTTTTCTCCCAATTTTTTCCTGCAATCCGCTGCTCTGCCCAGCCGTATTCCATGCATGCCGGGCATTTTGGCCCGAAATTGCAAAAAAAGGAGCAAAACATTCATGTTATCTACTCTGATCTCTCTGTACAAGCTGCTGGGCACCGGCGAGTTTGTAAAAGTGCTGCTGATCCTGCTGAAGGGGCTTTTCGGCTGATGCAAAGCCGCCCTTCTCACTGCGGAAACGGGACTGCCTTACCGGCGGTCTCTTTTTTTGCCTTCTCACTTTACTTTCTTAAAAAAATATGCCATAATGAAACCAGTATTTTTCGGTTTAAAAGCCGTGCCCTGTACTGGGAAATCAGGGCCAGAATCCAACAGAAGAGGGGTTTTTTGTTATGAGCAAAACCATCATCCCGGCAAACTATACGCCTGCGCTGAACCTGTACGACACGCAGCGCGCCATTGGTACGGTCAAACGTCTGTTTGCCGACACCCTGTGCGCCACACTGAACCTGTACCGCGTGTCTGCTCCGCTGTTTCTGGAAGCATCCACCGGTCTGAACGACGACCTGAACGGTGTCGAGCGCAAGGTCACCTTTGATATCAAGGAAAGCGGCATTGAGGCACAGGTGGTGCAGTCACTGGCAAAGTGGAAGCGCAAGGCCCTGAAGGACTACGATTTCCGTGTGGGCAAGGGCCTGTACTGCGATATGAACGCTATCCGCCGCGACGAAGATCTGGACAACCTGCACTCCATCTATGTGGACCAGTGGGACTGGGAAAAGGTGATCCGTCTGGAAGACCGCAACGAGGCTTACCTCAAGAGCGTGGTGCGCTCCATCGTGTCCGCTGTCTGCGCCACCGAGATGAACCTGCACGCCATGTTCCCCCAGCTGCAGGAGCTGCCGCTGCACAGCCCCAACGTCACCTTCATCACCACGCAGGAGCTGGAGGACCAGTACCCGGACCTGACCCCGAAGGAGCGTGAGAACGCCTTTGTGAAGGAGCACGGCACCACCTTCCTGATGAAGATCGGCGCTCCGCTGAAGAGCGGTAAGCCCCATGACGGCCGTGCCCCCGACTATGACGACTGGGATCTGAACGGCGATCTGCTGTTCTGGAACGACCCGCTGCAGTGCAGCTATGAGCTGAGCAGCATGGGCATCCGCGTCAGCCCTGAAAGCATGGACAAGCAGCTGACCATGGCTGGCTGCGACGACCGCCGCGCCCTGCCCTTCCACAAGGCCGTACTGAACGGTGAGCTGCCTTACTCCATCGGCGGCGGCATCGGCCAGAGCCGCCTGTGCATGTTGCTGCTGGGCAGCGCCCACATTGGCGAAGTGCAGGCCAGCGTCTGGGACGCAGCCACCCGCGAAGCCTGCGCCAAGGCAGGCATCCCGCTGCTGTAAGCAGGTTTTCCACACAAAGATTCAAAAGGCAGGGTACCACCTTCATGGTGGTACCCTGCCTTTGTTCGTTTTCTGCCTGTATCCGGGGAGAAATAGTTCGAGTCCTGTACCGCCCACCACGAAAAAAGTCCCCAGACCAAAGGTCTGGGGACTCGTGGTGGAGAATTAGGGACTCGAACCCCAGACCCCCCTGCGTGTGATGCATGATGACTTTTCGTTTTTTAGGACGATGATTCGTTAAATAGACTCGATTTGCTACAGATCTGCTACAAACAGCAAATTTAATCTGCTTTTTTCTTCGCACAAAAGCATTCAAACATCGTTCCTTTCCGACGCTCATATGCTCCTTTATAGTCAAAGTCTGGCGGAGTCGGTTTGAAAGTTTTATCTTCTTTTTGACCACTGTATGCTTTCATTTGGAATTCCCGAAGCTGTTCCAAATCAATAGTTCCAACATGTGCTGTTGCATTACTTCCTCCTTTTATTCTCAGGATGTCCTTATTTTCGGTTTTAGACGGTTTTGTGATTCGGCTGTCTCCATACTTGGAGGTATTCGTCTGGATGCAGTAGCAGTGAATATCTCTACTTAGTGATTCAATTATATTGCTATAATAGTTCACATCCTGATTCCACTCGACTGCGATCAACGCATCAATATAGGATTGAAAAATCGAACGATCTCGAATGGATGTAAGCTCAAAGCAGCAGTACACTGTAAACCAAAATCCGTTCCAGCTATACAACTCATACTTTGCATCACATTCAGCTTCAGAACTTTCTATTCCTTCCATAGCTCTTAGATATAAGCTTTCAATCATCCTTTTTTCTTCAGGTGCAAAATGATTCTTTGAGTGGTACAGAATCACAGAGTGCCACTGACCTGTCCACTTTTCTTCATACGGAAGAATCACTGCTGTCAGATTATAAACACAGTTATCCTCAATAATATGCTCTACCCCTGTTACAACTGCCAAATGATTTTTTTCGCAAGTTCTAGCCAGCGTTGGCAGCCATTCTTTTGGAGTACACGCTTCCGGCATTACCAACATATCTGCTTTTTCCCGAACAGCAGTATTCACCAGTTCTGCTATCTGCTGATATCTTCGGTAGCTTCTGTTCGGTTTACGCATAACAGCCTGGTCAAAGTTTGAAATGTCCATTTGGATATTGGCAACGGCTACCCTAATCTTTGAAAAGCTCGGCTTTCCGATTTGAAAAACGGGCTGCTTATTGAGTTCACCAGTTTTTATATTTTCTTCTATAAATCTATTATTTGTCCGACCTTCAAATGGAAGTGGGCTATAGTTCAACTGCCAGCATTGTTTGAAAATTTCCTCGATTTTATTCAAATCTTCTAGATCTTTTTTACGAACAAGATCATACATCAATCTTGCGAGCATCAGATCTGCCGGTTTGATAAGGTAGGGGTAATAGATGTATCTCTGATTTATAATCTTGTTTATTTTTTCTTGAAAAGTTTCTGTGCAGGTTTCTTTTTTCAGAAGCTCCACTACATTATCTTCATTGGTCAGATCCTTTTTCTGCGGATTCTCACCACCACAACTCACTAGTTCTGGCCAGATAACACACAGATTTTTATCCAGCATTTTAGCTTTAAAATAACCTTTCGAACGATTCTGTGCCTTTGTCAAAAGTTCTTTCATCTGTTCGCTGAGCAGGCTCTGCGCATCTTCTAACTTCCATTCCTCAAAAGTCTCCCCATCATGAAGTGCCATCGGACGAGCTATGCTGGAAATGAGATGTTCTTGCAGTGCCTCTCGCAATGCATTTGTTACAAATCCGGTATCACCATCCACTCCTTCTATGGCATAACTTGTTTTATCAAGCGTGTCTATGACAAGGGCAATAAACCTAAGTAGTGCCTTATAGGATTTTTTTACAAATAAGATCGCAATTACTCGTTCCCAGAGTGTATAATTTTCAATTATTGTTTTAGGCGTAAATATTTTATGGATGTCACGGACAAAATTATACTCTTCTCCTTTCGTCTTCTCCGAAATCAGTCCATTTATCCTTTGTAACTTCCCCAGATATTTCGAAAGTGCGTATTTATCAACAGCTATATCGTCCACTTCACGAAGTTTATTCACTCCATGGTGGCTTAGTTCAAAAACCTCCGAATAATCGTCCTCCTGAAACACAGCGTCATCTTCCGGCATCCAGCGAAATTCCGATTTGTTTTTTTCAATGCTATTCTTAAAACAAGTGATCAATGCATCCGATTGTCCACGCTGAAAGTAGAACAACTTAATTTTGCTTGCCTGTAATTGGATTTTCGTGGCGCTTCCCAATGGTTTTGTAAACTCTGGCAAAATACAGTAAGTTCCACATTCGTCTTCTTCTTTTTTGAAAACAGCCCTCGCATTCCGGTTTTCTTTACCCGTCCAGCGTGAATTATTTACCGTATAATATTCAAAGGCCTCATAGAATTCCAGTTTACCATCCTGCGCTTTTTGAGCGATTCGGCTTCCCTTTTCCACCTTTTCCACAAGCAATATATCATCTACATACCGTCCATAGTAAAGTGGATTCCATCCGTCCAAAATTGCTGTATCAAATTTTTTCAGACACTCGTTTGCTAAAACCCCCGATGGCAGAAACCCAATTGGTAATATACGGCGAATCCGCTCTTCTCCTCTATGCTCTCTGTAGATTTGTGAATATCTTTTGATCACACAGTACACAAAGTCATTTATCCTACTCAGATATTCTTCATTGTAGTCAGATTTTCCTTTTACCCTAGTAAGAATCTCCTTCATGAATTTCTCTGATACATCCACGGAGTAGTAGTAGCGCTTAAAGTCTAGCGTAAAAATCAGAACATCATCTTGTTGCATACACTTCTGTGCCAAAGTTAATGCCTGATCTCGCCAACTCTCATAATTCTGAAAATACGGCTCAAACAGCGCTGGGGAAAAGGTCGGTTCTTTAGAAAATTCATTATATAGCGTCTTTCGTATACGATTTCCATAGCAATTGGTATAGGATTTATCTAACTGCCATCCTATCATCATAATCCATAGAACGCCAAGAATCATTCCCTCAATCTTCATGTCAATGAAATATTGTATCTCATCAACTTTGACTTGTTTTGCTGGCACTCCACTAATCAAAACGCCTTTTGTTCTGTCCGAACAATTCTTTTCTTCCTTTGTATCCATAATCTTTTTCGGAAGCAGACGACAGGAAATGCTTTCCAAAATATCTTCTTTTTTCTTTTCCCACTTCGTGCTATCTGACGCTACAAACGCTTGGTGCAAATCCTTCAAGCGTTCCTCTATCGTTATATTGAGAGTGTTTTCCGCTTCCGCAATCCGATCTCTCAAATGGAGGTTTGTCTTGTCATAATACGCAGTTGATTTCAATTTTTTATATGCTTTTTGAAACAAATCATACTTTGGAACGCTATCTTCCATAGATACCTCCTCATTTTTACATCAAAACATTAATTTGTATTTCATGTCGACCATGTTAGCAAGGAATCCATCTTAAAAATATTACAGTATAATCTTTTAGACGAGTATCCCATAAACACCAAATTGTGCCATATAAACTTTCCCCTTTATTCAACACCCAATGCTTTGAACACTGCATCCTCTGCACTACTATAAAAGATCAAATTAAAACTTCCCACTAATTCGGGAGGTACAGTTCCAAGATCTGCAGCGCTTGTAATCGGCAGCAGAACCTTCTTTGCACCGCTATCGAGGCAGACCTGCAGGCTGTTTGCAAGCTCATCTACCTTCAAGATTGTTCCACTGATGCTGATCTCGCCCAGAACTGCAAGGGTACTGACCGTGGGACGACCAAGAGCAATGCTGCACAATGCAATCAAGGTGGGCAGTGCCAGCTTTCCTGTCATACCAATGCCCTGAAGATCCTGATAGTTGATGATGTAGTCCTTAGATGCCGTGCTGATGCCGCCGCTGATGCGGTTTCCATTTGCTTTCAGGAAGTTGAAGGCTGTGTTGGTGGATTCTCTGCAGTCACGGTCGCTGCCAAGACCGGTGCGTTCAAACTTTCCACTACCCGGCAACATCTGGCTTTCCAACCGGAATACACCGATCATACCGCTTTTTCCACGAGAAACGGTATAGACCTGTCCCGGATTGCACATTCCATCCGGGATCAGCTTGCCGCCGCCCTGTTCGGGAACCGACACAAACTTTTCTTCAAAGGTATCCAGATCAATGTAGCTGAAATTCACATCGTAGAACTCCATACCACCCAGCTTTTTCAGTTGCTCTTTCACTCGACGGCGCATTTCCAGCGCAAAGACAAGGATCTCCTCCAGTTGCTCTTTGGTAAACTCACCGTCCGGGTACAGCAGCTTTACATAGCCGCCTACAATCTTACGCACTGCAATCGTATCACGCTGATTCAGATTTTTACCAAGGCGGAAATACTTATCTAGTGCATCGCCGTACTGCTCCTTACGCAGTTCCCGGATAAACTCAGCAAGATAATCCGTGATGAAGCCGTAGTCGTTGGTGAAATGCTCCGGGCGGAATTTTGGAATCTCCCAGCCGGGAATGTAACAATGCAAGCGATCCAAAAATGCAGTGTCTGTTCCCATTTCAGGCGGGAACGGGTCAAACAGGCTGGAGGTTTTTAGCAGCACATCCACACTCTGGTTAATATTTCCCACAAAGACCATCGAGGCCGAGGCTGCCTTTTCCTCTTTGCCACGGGCGAAGGAGCCGGAAGCCATATAGTCCTTCATGATCTGGATGCCGTCTTTGTCCTTGAACTTGATACCAGCAACCTCATCAGAAGCCACACAGTCCCACAGACCCACCAGACCAACAGTCTTTCGTCCCATGTTGTAGAACAGGTTTGCCACAGTCGTCTGTCCACCGGACACCAGAATGCTGTTAGGGCTGATTTCCTTGTAGATGTGGGATTTACCGGTGCTGCGAGGACCAAGCTCACAGAGGTTGAAGTTGTTTTCCACCAGCGGCAGCATACGAGCCAAAAGGAGCCATTTCTCCCGCTGGTTCAACTGCTCCGGCTCATAACCGCAAGAGCGCAGCATAACATCCATCCACTCGTCCTGCGTGAAGGCTTTACGCCCGGTGCGTACTTCCTCAATATCGATATGAGGCATCTGGATGGGGGTCAGCTTGCGGATGCTGATTGGAGTAAGGTCCTTCTGCTTTTTCTGGCTGGACTGCAACGGTTCACCGCCCAGATCAACAAGGCCAAAATTATTGTCACCTCTACTTCATAATCCAGCTGCACAATACACCAGATGCCTCCGCAGAGCAGCCGATCATATTTCTCCGGATACTCATCCGCAATTGGCACCTTATCCAATCCCAAATTAGAAAAGCTAGCGAAAAAGCAGTTCTTCTTAATATCGAGATTGACCGTGATCATATCAATAACGGTATGGCTTCCCTTTTTTCGCAGCTGTGACAGAATTTTCTGTGCCTCATCCGGACGGACAAAATTGTCCGCTAAGATCCGTTTTACATTTTGTACGCCTTTTTCAATAATGGCTTCGTCATCCGAACTGCAGTACTGCCCCAGCAAAAACTCCAGCACATAGACCGGTACGTTGGCACCTTCCTTGATCTTTTTGGTCAGATCCTTGCGGACGATCTTTCCATCAAAATTCTGCCGTAATTTTTCCTTGATTGCGTCTCGACGGCAGCTATTTTCCGCATTCGGCTCCATTTATAGTCCTCCTGCTCCCATCAGTTAAAAAAATCGAATTCATCAATCGCAAATGCAATATCGATCTGGAACTGTTCCCGCTGCTGCATCTGCTGACCCTGCTCATCCGCAATCACCAGATAATAGGTTGCTGTATTGCTGAACTTCATCGATTTGAGGTTGAAGTTGCAATGGAACGTACGATCTGCGCCGTTCTCACTGGTTTTGTCCGCAATGATCTTCTGGGTATCGCTGACAGGCTTTCCGTATTCATCCGTAAACCACACCAGATAAGTAGCAGCCTCACGGTTTGCACTTACCGCATCTTTCTGGTAGAAATCCAGTGAAAAGATCATATTGCTGATCTTCCGACTGGAAGAAAGCAAACTCACTGTTACGGGGAGCGTATCATACTTCTGCTTATTGCGCCGATATTCCATAGAGCCGTTGCGCAGATAATGATATTCGATCACCGGAACCGTCATTTCTTGCAGGCTGATACCGCCATGCACAAAATTCAGCCCGCCACCATTCATCTTGATGCGAATACCTTCCCGTGGAGCAAATCCAGTGTATTCCGTTTTTCCGTCCATGAATTTTACGGGAAGCAAATACTGCGGATTCGCCTCCTTCTGCATGATTGCATAGCGTCTGCCATATTCCACTTCCATGTCATGGAAGCTGGTTTTATCCACTTTGTCATCCTCGGTCAGCGGACTGTAAGTGTACAGGAAGCCATGATCTGCCGTAATCAGAATGTTCGCCCCGCCGAAGTCATTGACGATAATGCGCACCATATTCTTCAGTTCACTGATAGCCCTATCGCATGCCGGGAACACAGAGGTGTCCGAAGTATGGCTTGCTTCGTCAATGGTATCATGGTAGATATAGACTACATCCATACCCTTGACCAGTGCCGCACGCTCTGCACGTTTCATCCCGATGATGTTCTTATACTGCAACGCCACGCTGGCCGGATTTACACCTTTCAGGACCTTATCCCGGTTCGTGCTTGCGGTAGACTGCCCATCGGCCAGAACATTCAGTACCTCATTTTTCAGTTCAGCCGTCAACGTTTTGTGTGGGAGCAATGCCGCCATGCCAAATTTCGTGATAGACGGGAAGATGCCCTGCATACTGCCGAGTTTCACATTGCTCTGCGTTTCTCTGCGCAGTTCATCTGCCAGTGATGCCGCCACCTCGTAGCGCATAGCATCCGAGATGATCACGAACACGCGGCTGTCTGCCGGACGGATGTGCTCATTGTAGAAATCCGACTGCTGCGGAATTTCCAATACGCGGCCATGCTCTGCCATCTCATCAGCACATACATCCGACCAGTTTTTGCCGAGGCCTCCCAGAAACCAGTAGGAGTACAGCCCCTCTACCTTATCTACAACATGCTTGAACAGGTCGTCCAGTTTGATATTGGAGGTTTCCAGGCTTCTCTGGAAGCTCAGATGGAACAGTCGATAATAGGTGTCCATCCTGTAATAGTCCTCCGCATATTCTTTCCAGACCTGCTTTGCGTCCGGGGTATGGAACCCTGCGGAGTGCTCTTTGAAGAACTCCTGCATGTTGGCCACTTGCAACAGACCCTCGTAGAAATTGCGGAAGTACTCGTACCAGACACAGGTGCGACGTTTTTCCACCGTCTTTGTGATCACATCCACATCAATGATATGGTCACTGATCTCCGTCATCAGCTTGCTCAGGATGATCTCGTTGATGCACGGGAAACACTCCGTTGTCGCCAGATCATCAACCGTTAGTTTTTCCAGCCTCTGCGGCAGATGTGCTTCATCTTCCACATAGCGGGCCACCTCATAAAGTTGCTGCAGATCATCACTGTGCAGCCACTCCGACACCAGCTCGTAGCAGTACGCCTGATGCGGAATGGAAAGGAACTTCTCAAGCCCTGCCAGAAATTCCGGGCGCAGTGTGCGCGTAGAAGCTGTCAACAGCAGATGAATTGCCAGCTGCCCAAGATCCGGCTCTTCCTCTGCATAGCCACAGCCCTGCCGAACCATTGCCCAGAAAGCTTCTTCTGCACTATAATCCACAAAACTCTGATAGATTGGATTCTGCGCTTTATCCAACCCACCACGAAGTACGTTCAGCAAGATTTCATTGGGCTGTGCTTTTTTCATACCGCAGAGCGCCGCCATCACGGCCATGTGCAGCTGTGCCGGAGTGGCAGGTATCTTATCCTGTGCCATGATTTTGGCACGACGAGCCTGTGCACCAAAAAACTTCCGGTAGTGCTTCACCAGCTTGCGCATAGAGGGATTGTCCAAGATATCCAGTTCCTGCATCCAGTTGGAAACAGCATCCGTCCGGTAGCTTTCGCTGTATAGTTCAATATCCAACAGCCAGTCATCCTCCTGCCGTTCGTAGGAAATGGGGCAGTAGACGACATAGTTACTCGTCAGGTCATCCACCGACAGCATTTTTTTGACCGCAAAGGTATTGCTGCCCGTCAGTGCAACCAGCTTGGCATTTTCAAGCCGGATCTCATCCAGCTTGTCCGCATACTCCTTTTCTTCATCGTGCCAGAAGATGATCCGGCGCTCATAAAATTCCGGCAGCGGTACCGCAAACCGACGGTTGAGATCTAGTACAATTTTATCTGTTTCCACAACATATCATCCTTTTTAATTGTCTACAAATGCCCCTGTGTTTTTAGGTTGCCAGTTTGCCTTTTAGTATTGCTACTCCATTTTTTATATTTCCGAATTCATCGTTATTCCATCCATCATAATCATTTTTTCTAACATCGATAGCGAGATCAATCATATCATGTGGTATTTCCTTCAAAAAAGAAATCACAGCATCTCCAGTAGGATTATATTTACTGTCCGTTTGGCAAAATGCACCTACTGTCGTGAATAACGTTAGCAAATAAATTCTAATATTAAACGCCACACCAAAAATCACAGATTTTCGGTAAAGGTCGATTACACTATCAAGTAATAGTTGTACCTCCGGATAGTCTTGTTGGAGTGCATTAATTAACATCCATCCCAAATCATTGGAAATATTTTTCAGTAGTGCAATGTTTAATGTTTCCAGCGAAAAAAGACCAACGCTGTGTAAGCCATTTATTAAAAGAACTCTTATTTGTTTATTTATCAAAACAAAATTTTGTGGATTACCTTTTTCGAATTGAATAGACCACCCTGATATCATTTCCAATAAATATTCTCGCACGTCCTCATTCATACCAGTCTGCGTAATTTTATCAATTATAATGTTTATAATTTCTTCTCCAAGGTTTTCAGACATCAGTTTCTTCTGATCAAGCGCCTCAATCGCTTCCTGCATCCGAGAAAGCATTAAGATATTAAGCTCTTCATGAGTGGACATTAAGCTTTGCTCTATTACAATGAAATATATTTCCATCAAGCTTTCTCGTGTTGCTTCGGTTATATTTTCATCTGTAATACAATCTTGCAATTCATAAAAAAGCTGATAACTCATCCGTGCCATATCTAATCTATAAGCTTCTCTCATCAGTTGAATGAACGAATCTTTGAGAATCTGAACCCTTTCTATGCGGTTTTCGCTTTCACTTAAGAAACGTTTGAAATTCGGATGAGGAAGTGTTCTCAAAAATTTATCAGAGTATGACTCTTGGATTGCAGTCAACAAATTCACATGCTTTTCAAACGAAATTTCAAAATAATCCTTAAAATTTTCATTTTCGAATTCTACAAAAATTTGAATTGCTAGAATCGTCCATTTTTCGCTTTTTATGGCAAATTGTCTTATTAAGTCTAACGAATCAATAACAATATATATATCTGCTTTTCTATTTCTTCTCAGCACTGTAAATATTGTGTTCCGAACAATTTCTATTGATCGATTACCCTTTTCAAAATCCGGCATTACAACTGTTGCAGATTTAAGAAAATTCACAAAATCCTTTATGTACTCTTCACCCATATCTTTTTCAATACAATAGCCTAGAAGAAAAAGATATCCATCCGACATATCATAATTTGATAAGTATCCAAAATATTTGGCATTGCTTTTCATTGAAGTTAAAGTACATTTCAAATATTCTTGCGAATTTTTTGATTCTACACTTATTCTAACAATTTCCATAAGTGCATGGTAATATCGATCCTGTAACTCCCCATTTTCGCTTTTGCACAAAAAATACAATTCGTCCATCAACATATTGGTATATTTTTTGTACTGATCCATCATTCCCAGTTTTATGCACATTGTAAGCTGAGACACCACGTTTCGAACTGCAGTGGTCTGTGTTTTTCGATCTGCTGTCATTTCAGTATCTCTCGCAAGAGATATAGAATGTTCAAATGTATTATCCATTGCCTCGGAAATTTGTTTCGATTTGCTATCACCATTAATAATCGACGTTTGACTTTCCTTCATTGACTCAAGGAAAACCTTATTGCTTTCCTCACAAATGATTTGGCACACATACAGTTCATTTCTAGCGACACACTCATTATATGTTTTTTCAAGAATCTTCAATTTGGCTTTTAGTGCTTTAGAATCCTCCAGCAAACTCTCTGTATTCAAAATGTCTTTAACATATGTACGGGTACACTCCGTCAAAGATGTTTTATAGTGTAGCGAGTATGCAAAATAAAAGAGCCAAATAAATATACCTACTCCACAAACAGATAGTACAGCATCAGAGAATCGCCCCATTTTCACTACCATTTCAACAACGCAGAAAAAAAGATATAAGGCAATCGCTGTACCAAAATTGGCATATCGAGGTTTTATCTGATTCAAAACCAATTCTGACGGAAATCTATTTATGTAAACTTGAATATAAACCAGCAGTGCAGATATAAATATTCCCACAAAAGAGATAACTGACGAAAACATCAAAGAAACAACGTCCGTGTTTCCATCAAATGCAGAAAAAAGTCCATTTACTTTAGCAACAAATTGGGGCGTAGCCAATGGCATCCCCCATGTAATCAAAGCAACAATTACACCAAGTACCAAAGCGCTTTTCGCACATGCAAGCCATCGTGTTACTATTTTTAAACCCTTTAATACTTTCTGCTTCATCGCCAATTTCACCTCTTGTTTATTATTATTTATCACTTAATCTTCGCCAGCACGTCCTTAAAGATCTCATAATTATGCTTCACACCATCGTCCAGATCAATCTTAATCATCTGATCCGCCAGCGCATGAACTTTTTCCTCATACTGATGCAGCTCAGTGTCCTGCGCCTGCACTTTGTTCAGCTGCTTGGTCAGCTTGACACGCTCGCTGGTGCTGGTGGCAGCGGCCACCTGTTTTTCCAAACCTTCGATGGCAGTACGGTAGCGCGCCTGCTGCTCGTGGACATAATCGGTACGGATGCGTGCAATGGTATCCGGCTGGTAGCGGTGCAGGTAAATCAGGCACTTGAAGCCATTTTTCTTACCGCTGTCAAACAGCCAGTAGATGGGGCGCTTCTGATAAATCTTGCAGTGGTCGGCATAGAAATCGTTCAGGAAGTAGTTGCGGATGACCTCTTTCGGCTGCCCCTTGCCGCCCAGTGCGTTTGCAATAAAGCGCAGATTATCTTCCAGCGAGCTGTCACCGTATATCACCCTCACAAACTCCACAAAACGGCCCACCATGTCATCCTCAAAGTATTCGTCGTCACAGATGGGAATAATGCCGTCTGCATCCGGCTTATAGATATTGTATTTGCCATCATCCCATGTACCGCCTGCGTAGGCAAGGCCATCATAGGTGGGAGAGTAGCGGCCAAACATACAGCCCACAGCGTAGGAGATAAAGGAGCGCACATCCCGGCCAAGGTCCGCTTTGCGCACGGTCACATCCTTATCTTCCACTTCCGGGGTCAGTTCATCCTGCAAGCCGTAAATATCAATAAAAATGCGGTTCAGTTCTTCCTCGTTGGCTTTCAGCTTCTCAAAGCGTTCTTCACATTCGCCAGCCCAGATGTCATAGCACTCAGCAAGGTAAATGTTTCCAATATCCATCATGTTGGGGTACTTGGTAATGGCCTTGATAAAGGGGTGGCGGGTAAAGTCCCAAGAGGTTTCAAAGGAGTCCCAATCTTCTTTTGACAATCTTATATTTTCTAAAGTACCAAACTCAACTTTTTCCCTGTTTTGGGCATCCAGCAAAACGGGCACTTTTCCGACAGGTCCCTGACTATAATCAAGTGTCGGGGCTAAAAGTTCGAGGAATCTCATTGTCGGCTTACTGTTGAGAAGTCCACAAATGTAATTCTGCAAGTCTGCCCTTTTTAGATAACAAATTGACCCTTTGGTATTCATTGTAAAGCCCTTGGGTTCATAGCGAAATGAAATAAAATCAGAGCTCAATGTACTCCATGACAATCCTTCCCGGAAATAGTACTGAGTACTGCGCGGTGCACTTCCAGAATAATTTCTTATTTCCTCACCATCATTATACCAGTTAACAATATAATCATTATTGCCGTACCATTTTCTTGCCCCACCGCCTTTTGTATGAGGAAACCATTTCTTTTTTGACTCAATAGCTTGTTGCGTTGTTTCAGAATGATACGAAATATTATCCTCATTCACCTCAAACCAAAGTCTCAAAAACAAGTCATTATTTGCAGTAGACATTCCCTGCCGCAAATCTGCAAAATTCTTCAAGGGAACCCCACTCTCGAACGCATCGTAAATGGAATTACTTACCCAATACGCAATCGGAGCGCTGGGAATCTCAAAAAATTTGTTTTGCTTCTGTACAAATTGTTCTGTTGCCGCTAGAAATATCTTTTCTTTCTCTGTTTGGGAGTTTCCATTCGTCAATCGACAATAAGTTCCCAGATTTCCGCCTAGTTGACAATTTTGTAAAACAAAACTTGTTGTTTGAACAACCTCTCCTCCTATTTCATCAAATGCTTTGGTTCCCAAATGAGCCATGCTGTTTATAGTAACACTGCTTAGCAGTTTAATTCTCAATGCGTCAAAACTTGTCAGGAACATCCATGCTTGCTGAGTGATCATTGCCTGATAACCGTTCTGTTTTGCCATACGGGAGCATACTTCAATAAACACAGCAAACAGGTCGCTCTTGCTGTCGGGATAATTCTTCTTCACATACTCCGCCAGCTTTGCACCCATACCAGAACTACCCATATACGGCGGATTGGTGACGACCACATCGTATTTCTGCGCCAACGTCTGTGCCACCCGCACCAATGGGAGTAATTTTTTGCGAATACTCTCTCGATGGAACGAGGACTCGTCTGCCACCTCGTCAAACCGGGCATAGAGGGCATCCCAGTCCTGCGGGGTGATGGTGAGGATGGAGCCGTACTCCTTGGCATCATACAGCTGGGTGAGGATGGCGTGCATAGCATCCGTCAATGACGGTTTGCCGTTGCAGAAATACTCCACATCCGGCTTTTCGATGCGGTTGCTTTCCTCAATGGCATACACATGAGGCTGGGTGGTGTGGCTGAAAAAGCGGCGGTCGTACCGGCGGGCCTTCATCATCACCGCAAAATAGGCCAGCTGGGCGGCGCGGTCGTCAATATCCAGACCATAGAGGTTGTTCTGCAAAATGCTGGCCACGGCATCGCGGGGCGTGTAGCCGTAGTTTTCGTAGATCTGCATCAGTACATCGAACAGATAAGCCAGAATATGGCCGCTGCCGCAGCAGGGGTCGATGACCTTGATCTGTTCCGGGATCAGGTCGGCATACTGTTTACGGATTTCGGACAGCTGGGCCTGTACCTGCGGCTCCTGCTGGGCTTCCTCCAGATAATAGTGCCACTTGGTGTCCTCCGGGTCACGGCTCCCGGCGGTATAGGTGGCCTGTTCCTCCGGTGTGGGCAGAAGCTGCGTTTTTGCATCGGGGTGACCCTCCACCCACAGGCGTCCAAGGCTGTTTTCCACCATGTACCGCACGATCCAGTCTGGGGTAAACAGCTGTGTCGCCGCCGGGATATTCTCCTTGGTGATCTTGACATTTTTCTTGAGGGCGGCAAACACGTCGTCCTTTTTCTCGCTGTTGTAGTACTGATACAGCCAACCAATGATCTGGACGGCATCCTGCCAGTTGTCCTCCGGGATCTGGGAGATCATCTGCTCAATGACGCTGCCCTCCCGGAGCAGGTTGTCCGGCAGAAGCAGCTCAGTGTAGTCCGCAATGGTCTGGAACATTCCGGGCAGAATGCTGTTCAGCGCGTTGCATTGCACGATGAGCAGGTATTTGTACAGTTCTTCGGTCTGCTCGGTCTCTTTCAGGGCGTAGACTTTGTCCTTATCCAGCTTATCCAATTCCAGATGCAGGGCTTCGGCCAGAATCTGGGGCTTGAACGCATTGTTTTCATCCGTAAACACGCGCACATGGCTGGGCAAATAGCCGTTGACTTCCATGAACCGCAGTGCCGAGAAGCGGTTGAACCATGTATACGCCACCTCTTCCATGACCTGCTGGTAGCCCTTTTCATTGATCTGTGCAATCAGTGCCCTGCGCTGCTGCATCTCTTCTGCAGACAACACTTTGCCGTTGACGCTATCAGCACCGGCGTCCACCATTTCCGTTTCCGTAATGCCGTACTGCTGGGCTTTCTGCGCCACGCGGGAGATCAGTTCTTTCCGCGCCCAGACCGCATATTTCTTGATGGCGTTTTTATCCATACTCACACAATCCCTTTCAGTTCTTTTCTGTCTTCTGCGGTTAGTCGATTTTCAAACGTGAGGAAATTATAATACGCTAAAAAAAGCTGAATACAGTCCATTCTGCGAACTTTTCGGTGAAGCATTCCATGGTCAACAAAGTTTCGATTCATAACGGCAGGCTGCTCCTTGAAATCGTTTCCGTTAGCATAAAGCACTGCCAATGCACAAAAAAGATTTTCTCTCGTCAAATTGCTGAAAAACCAAACTTTAATATCATCTTCATGAACTTCATTATACTTGTTATTGATTCTATTGACAGCAGCAGCCCCACTATATCGAGCAGGCTTTCTTTTAGTCTTTTTTGCTGATTCCAGATTTTCTTTTTCGGTTTTGGGACCGCCCTGCAACCGAATAAGTCTTCCATCGATTAGGGAATACAACATCATCGCACATGACTTGTAGCAACGATTATCGAAGTCCTTAATCGCCTCCTCAAAATCGCTTCTTTTGATCTTTTCAACGGAATCAAACGCTTTCCAGAATTCTTCCATTTGCTTTTTTGTTCTGAAGCAACTTAGGGCCTTTTCGTTTGCTTCCTTGCTTGAAGTTGGTGCAGTGTTGAAATATTTGAAATTAGCATGCGGAATAACCGTCCATCCATAAACGCCCCACTGCCGGAATGCTTCTATTCGTTCTTTCTTTTTGTCTTCTGAAAGACCTGGGATAACTATGGCGTTCCAGTCAATTTTGGTGTTTATGATTTGCCCTAAATTGGCCTGAATTTCCTTCAGATTCCGTATGAATGTAGGAGACTCCCCCATTATGGTTGCTGCTATTGAGGCAACAGCTTTGCTTATAGATAATGATTCTGGATTGACTATCGGCTGAACTAACCTCAAGAAATTGGAAGTTCCAGCAACGTTACCGATTGTTTTGGCCAGTTCAAAGACTTCTTTGTGATTTGTCGTAGCAATTCCAATGCTCTGTATAAGATCGTGGTATGGATTCATCCTCTCGGAGAGCCCTAACATCTGAATTTGTTCGAGAGCCTTTTTTATAGAGCTAAAATTATTTTTCTCGATTTCATCCATATAGCAATCCTCTGTTCTTACCTATCATCCTCCTGCGCTCCAAATACACCATCTAACATTTCGTCAAACTCCCTGTCTGTGGCAAATGTTTCCACATCAAACTTTTCTAACTCATCATAAGAAACTGTTCTATCTTTCGAATAAACAAACTTTGCCGCCACCTTACAAAGATAAAATTCAGCAATAGTCAATAAAACAGATGACACAATCACCAAAGCAACATTCATAAATTGTGGATACTTACACTCCGGGCTGAACGCTGCGATTCCATATCCAATCACAAGATCGAAAAAAGCAACAATATTCAGATAGATTGCGTGTGCACTTCTTTGCAGTTTTTCACAGGGGAGAACACAGTTGTTATCATTATCCCGTTTAACTATATTGGATCCAGGAAAGCAACTACGTATAACAGCTTCTCGACTTCCGTTAATATTATTCAAGAGTAAAACCAATGCTCCTGCAACTTGAAGGGCCAGCATTGCAATAAAAGCCATTTGTCAAATCCCCATTTAGTTCAACTTGATCTCGTCGCAGCCGTCCAGTAGATTCTGAAGCTGGCAGCGAATCTTCTCCACATAAGCATCGATATCCGCATCATCCCGCAGGGTCTTGGCAGGGAAAAGAATCTGGCGGCTGTAAGATTTCACCTTTTTCTGCCTTGGTGCCGGAGTAACAACATCCTTCTTTTTTGCGGCCGGCTTCGGTGCTGGGGGTACCAGTGCGATTTCAATGCTGCTGACGGTCTCATCCTTGTACTGGCTCAGCGGAATGATCATACCATCCAGCAGCGCAAGACTCTTGCAGGATGCGATTTTTGCCTTATAGCCATCAAAGAAGACATCCGACTTGCGGACGATATCTATTGCCTTGGGGTCTCCGTTTGCGGCGGTATGGGTTGCTTCCATACACTGACGCACCGTTTCTAGAATCTCAGCGCGTTTGCCATCCAGCATCTGGTCATGGGCAGTACGCACCGTTTGCATCAACCCATTCAGCTCCGGAATGCGCTTGTAGTTGAACTTCTGCCCAAAAGACGGTACGGTGATGATGAGCCGGATCTTGTTCAGAGCATCGTTTGCCGCTGCATCCTGCGTAATACGGTCCAGATCCGCCTGCATCTCGTGTTCCAGCCGTGCGGCATCATCAAAGGTGCTGACCTGGCTCTTGAAGAAGGTCTCTACGTTGCCCATGGCATCTTTCTGATCAAAGAGGTCGTTCTCTTTCTTGAGCAGATAGTCGATCAGCGCAATGTTATCCTTCTTTTGGTTCAGCACTTCCTGCGTTGCAGCAATGGCGTTGCGTACCATTGTTTGATCTGGGTACTTGTGGGCATCATCGTACTTCTCGTTCAGTTTGTTATAATGCTGCAGCTGGTTTCCGAACTCATCGGCAATAAATTTAACCAAACCATCTTCGTCCGTTGGAACATCCATGACATCGAAATAATCCCGCAGGAGATCCCGCACAGCCTTCATTTTGGTTGCCGACACCACCACACGCTTGCTGATGGATATCTTACCCACCTCACTCTTTTTGCGGAGCATATCAGGTAATTTGGCGTTGTCCGGCTGGATGGTAGTGCCTGCATATTTGATTGTTACCTTCTGGTTCACGATCAAACGCGCCACCACATAAGCAATGTCGATTTCCTTCCAGCCATAGGGTATACTGCTGAACTTGCTCTGTACATCCGCCATCGAGGTAGGCAAATGCTTCATCGCCTGCATTTCAAGATATTCTTCCACAGCTGCTTCCGCATCTCGGTTGGGGTCAGCTTCTGCAAAAACGACATCTGCACCAGAAAGCACCGCCATAATTTCGGCATCGGTATCTGCGTTTTTCCCAATCAGATCCAACTTGCTGTAAACATGCGAGACCAGATACTCCATCGTCTGGTCAATTTTGGCCTTAGCATTGCCGCTCTTAATGTCCAGATGTTCACCATCGGCGTAAAATTTTGCGTTTTCAATAGCCTCTACCAGAGCTTTGCTGGCTTCAGCTTCATACTTGGTTGCTTCTTCCTGTTGGCCGCGGATAATATCCTGAGCACTCTTGGGCATCTGGCTGACATTCCGCTGTTTGACATATTTGCGGATCTTCATGGATGCTTCCAGTGATTCATAATACGGCGTATCGCCCAAAACTACAATCGCCTCGCTGCCTTTGGAGCTGTTCATCAGGCGAAATTCCGTTTTTTCCGTTGCATCAGAAGCTGCCGTCAAAAAGCGCAGGCGCATGCCGCCTGTAGCGATACCATACATGGTGTTATCCACCATTTGGTCAAACGGGAAGTCGCACTTGCCATAGCGGAACTTTTTTGCATCATAGATCATACCAAAAATAATCTTTGCAATGTCCCCAACAATAGCGCCCGTATCCACCTGTGTAAGGTTGATTTCTTTTTGGATGTCCTGTTCTTCATCCGTCAGGAAGTTGTAGGTGTCACCAGTACGGCCGATGTAGTTCTGTCCCATCAACCGATCCAAGCTGCCGCGCAGCTTTTCGCGCATAGCAACCTTTTCCAGACGAATGTCGTCTGCCATCAAAATCACAAGGTTGTCCAAATTGGCCGGCATGTCCTCGTTGACATATCGAATGAGATAGAGAAGCTTCAGAACATCCACATCCATCGGCTCCAGACCATCGTGATTTTCTACGGCTTTGCTGCAGCGATCAATCACATTGCGAATAGAACTGTCCAGAAAAGAATGTACAGTATCATAGAAGCGGAACAGTGGCACCAATGCAAGCTCGTTCTGTTTTTCCACTTTCTGGGCTGCTTCCTGGAAACCGCTCAGCATGGAACGCTCGCCGCCAGAGAAGTGCTTACCCGCATTGCCGTGTTTGCGGATCTCCACAAAAATTTTCTGCATGATAAGGAACTGGTACGGAACAAACGGAAAATCCTCTGCAAATTGTGCAGGGCCAGAGAATCCTTTGATGTCCGGCATTGCGTTGGTAAAGCTAAACAAGTTTCGCATCCCAGAGTTTTCTTGCTCATAGACTGCATCCAGCGTTTTTTCTGCTTCTGGAGTTTTTTTCAGAATGCGCTTCTGGATTACTTCGTCTACGGAAGAGGAAGAAAGGCTCAGACGAGTTTTGAAACGAGCCTGGATCCGAGAGAATTCATCTGCGCGTACCTTGATGATCTCATCAATAGCTTCCTGTCCGGTACAGACCACCCAGACTTTTCCTCTGCATTCACTGCCGATTTTTTCCACCAAAGACTGCAGATTCAGCAGCATATCCGTGTCCGTGCCAACATACTGACCCGCTTCGTCCACCATAAACAGAAGGCGGAAGTTTGCAGGTTTTGTGCTGACGTATGCATTGATGTCGTCTACAAGCTGTGAAACAGAGAGTTCCGTTGCGCTCTTATCGTTAAACCAGTTATTTGCATCTTCTTCACTGATGTCCAATGCTTCCGCCAATGCAGGTTTAATGACCTTTCCATTGAATGCAAACGCCTTGCGCACTTCTGCCCAGGGCTTGCCCTTCTTTTCTTCAACCAGACGGCAAAATTCATCCATCTTGCCCTGCTGCGTAATGTACTGCTCCAGCATAGCAACTTTAAGATTGCTGCCAAAGAATCCCAGATGATTATAGAACACCTTAGCAAAAACACGTAAAACGGCTGTTTTGTCCTTATTGATAGAGCCTTCATAATCGATATTAAACAGAATCGTCTCGGTTTCACCTTTGGTTGCACGATCCACCTGCATAAAGGTACCAGGGTCATCCTCAAATTTCTTGCGGAAGCGCTCCACAGTACGGATACCATTAACCTCTTTGTTTTCCAACAAGTATGACAACATTTTCAAGAAGTGAGATTTACCGCTGCCAAAAAAACCGGAGATCCAGACTCCTGTATCTGCCGTTGGTTCGTCAAATGCTTCTGCATAGGTATTGAAAAAGTCTGCAAAATGCCGCTTCAGTTCTCGTGTAATAACGTACTCGTTCAGTTCTTGTTCCAGGACCTTGTTCTCGTCCTCGTCAACCTTGACAACACCGTTAATTTTACGGTTGATGTCTTCTACAAACATATTCTGTATAACCAAAGCTCTATTTCCCCCTTCACACAACGTTAAATGCACGATAGTAATTGTTCGGCTTCAGACAGTTGAACAGCCGCAGCTGCTGGTCGTTAAATGTTCCCGGGTAAAACACAAGCACCGGCCTCTCTGCAAACAATGATGCCTCCAGTAACGTATGAATTCGCATAAATGGAAACGCTTCTCCAACGCCAGTCAAAACCAGTACTTCTCCCGGCTGGAACGGCTCGCTCTGAATTTTCTGTACAATTTCATCGACTCCAATTGTCGATTGAAGCTGTTCCAACAGATAATCATGGCCGTCCTCTTCTTCCATATCGGGGATTGCATCTAAAATATCCATGCCTTCACAAATCCCTAGGAAGATTTGATATAAATTACAGATCCGCAACTGACAGCCCAGTGTCATATCTGTAGATAGCTGTTCAATGAAATGTCGAACCGCCATTTCATCTCTCGGTTCATAGCAGAAGATACGAATATTCACTTCATTGCTAAGACCTTTTCCTTCTAGGAAATCTTGACTCTGAATCATCTGCCGAACGTTATCAAGGCGTTTTTGTATGTCACCCATTAAATTTTCCTCACTCAAAACGGTTAAATGCGGGCAATACCGCCTGATCCCCATTTGTACGAATCACATTTTCCAATTCCGGATAAAGCCAAACCGGGTTCAAATGGCCTGCTTTTATACTATCCAGATAATCATTTTCTCTTAAAATTCGGTTCAGAACCGATTTTAACTTTTTAACTGTAGATTCACTCCAACCCGCGATAGCTTCATTCTGTTCCTGTAGTCTTGTGAAAAAGCTTGTCAAATCAAGTTTTCCATAGCTGAAATCCTGGTTTCGATATTTTTCTCCAATAACTGTTACCATAAAATCCCAGACAAGTCTATTATCCTTCATAATCGCGTAAAGACAAATTTGTTTTGCCTCTTCCACGGAATGCTCTGCAATATTCCGAAGCAGTTGTTCACTATTCAAAAGATTTAGCCGCCGATAACACGCCCGAACCATACCAGCTGTCATGCGTTCAGTTGGATACTGGAAGAGATTATTGGCGGCAATTATTTGTATCATTGATGCAAGATCCTCTCCTTGCACCATTTGCTTCGCTACAATTCGCATTTCGTGGAATAAAAACTGTTCTCTTGTCAGAGAAGCTTTATATCCACTTTCTTGTGCTCTGTTTGTATTCTGCATTGCTTATGCAACTCCCATTTATAACTTTTGATACGCCCAATAGCGACCATCTCTCACTCTCTCTAGTTTACCTTCTTTTACAAAAGAAACTAGAATTCGATTTGCCGTTGCTGAAGAGACTTCCAGCAACTGTTGCACATCACTGTTATGAATAATCTTCTCTTTTTTCAAGTATTTTTCAAGAATATTCCATCGATTTTCTTTTCCACTTGTAGGCATCATGCTCTTTTCGAAGTTTTCTGGGATTACACTCAAAAGTGCTTCTTCAATCACACTTAGCATAAATTCAATAAATGCAGTTCCTTCACCTTGGGCATTGGATGTATTGATAGCCTCATAATACTCCTGCTGATGATCATGAACAATAGACTCCACCGGAAGCCATGCAAACAGCGGATTCCATCTGGAGAGCAGTAGCGTATGCCAAAGCCTTCCGATTCTTCCATTTCCATCTGCAAACGGATGGATTACTTCAAATTCATAGTGAAACACGCAACTTTTGATCAGCATCGGAAGCGGGCTGTCCTCTGTCCATTTGAGCAGTTCTTCCACCAGAGGAGGCACATACTGCGGTAGTGTTCCAAAATGAAGTACATTTCCATGACTGTCAACCACACCTACTGGCTTTGAGCGAAACACACCATCTTCTTGAACCAGCCCTCGCATCATCACATGATGAGCCAACAGTAAGTCTTCCACTGAGTATGGATTCAATTCATTCAAATGGTCGTAAATTTCATACGCATTCTTCACCTCCGCAATGTCTTTTGGCGGTGCAAGGACACGTTTTCCTGATAGTACAGCCGTTACCTGCTCCAAGGATAGTGTATTTTGTTCAATTGCAAGAGAGGAATAAATTGTTTTAATCCGATTCTGCCTACGCAGAACAGGGTCAGATGAAAGATGTTGTGTTGAGCTCACTTTTCCAACAAGTTCACAAATCTCCATTACATCTGTGAGAATTTTTTCTGTAATTGTAAATGGCGGTTTTTTATTCTGCATCTGTTTTTCCTCCCCTCCATTCTAATTAATTATATCATTTCATCGCTCATTCATCAATCACACTTTACACAAGTGATTGATGAATTTTTCAGCGATTATGCCACTTTTCCAAATCTCTTTTAGCTACCTTCATGCCGGTCTGGCATTTTTATCTCTAGCTTTCTCAAATTTCCATTTTTCACCCAGATATAATAATCATGATCCAAAGCCTCTGAGTCGAAAGACTCAGGGGCTTTTTTATGTCTGGAGGTGAGCATTTTGTTATTCCGCACCATCACTATCATTATTACTATCGTATTTTAAAGCGCAGCTGCGCAGAAAGGAGAAAGCATTATGAACTTTTGGTCCGAAATCGTCAAAGAGGTTGGCACCGTCCTGGTGGAAGTCCTCGTCCGCATCGCTGAAGAAATGGAAAACAACGATTGAACAAAATACATTGAAAAGGAGATTTTACTATGCCCGCAAATGTTGAAACGATGTTCTCTGTCCGTGAGACCCCTTGGCACGGCCTTGGCCGGATCATCATGGATGCCCCTGCAAGCCGTGAAGCCTTGGAACTGGCCGGTCTGGATTGGCAGGTGGAAAGCCGCAATATCTATTCCGGCACGGGTGCTATGATCCCCGGCTATCGCGCAAATGTCCGCAGCACCGATGATGCTGTTCTGGGTGTGGTATCCGACCGCTACCGCATTGTGCAGAACGAAGAAGCATTTCAGTTCACGGATGACCTGCTGGGTGAGGGTGTTACTTACGAAACTGCCGGTTCCCTGCAGGGCGGCAAGAAGGTCTGGATGCTGGCAAGGCTTCCGAGGAAATATCTTATCGCTGGAGATCAGGTAGTACCATATCTTGTAATCTTCAACAGTCATGACGGCAGTTCTGGTGTGAAAGTGGCCATGACTCCAATCCGTGTGGTCTGCCAGAATACTCTGAACCTCGCGCTGAATACCGCAAAGCGCAGCTGGACTGCACGCCACACCGAAAATGTTCTGCTCCGCGTGCAGGATGCCCGTGAAACCCTGCAGCTGGCCAGCAACTATATGGTTGAACTCGGCAACCGTGGCGAAGAGCTGGCTCGCATCGATTTATCCGATCACAAGGTGCAGGAGTTCATCAATGAGTTTTTCCCGATTTCTGAGGACCTGTCCGATTGCCAGCGGAAGAATAACCTGCGCTTGCAGGAAGATCTGAAGGCTCGCTATTATAACGCACCGGATCTGGAATGGGTCGGCAAGAACGGTTGGCGCTTTATCAACGCAGTCTCCGATTTTGCCACCCACGCAGATCCTCTCCGCAAGACCAAAAACTACAAGGAAAATCTGTTCCTGCATACCGCAGAGGGCACCCCCATGATCGACAAGGCTTACAAGATGGTGCTGGCCGCAGCATAAAGGAGCAAGCCATGAATGATGTAAATAACCGCATTTTCAAGGAATTCACGGAATTTTTTGACAACGTTGAGAAGAGTGCTTCTGAAATCAGCGTTACCATGGCTTATGAGATCACGATGAAAAGTACCATCAGCACCGCCATTATTGTTTTGGAATCCGAGGGCAGACTGGAGGAGCGCTACTGGAACCATCTCAGGGTGCAAAATAATATTCTGGATTTTCTTTATGACCTGTGGGTTGGCTCTTGCCATTCGTTAGCTGCCGACTTTTCCACCATCATGAAAGACTTGGTGGAATATGACTTCATTCTTGCCGAATCTATTATGAAAGAAAGGATGCAAAGCGCATGAAAAGATTGATTTCAACTTTGAACCTGTCCAAAGAGGATTGGCTCCGCTACCGCAAGTGCGGTATTACCGGCACCGATGCAGGTGCCATTCTGGGTGTAAATCCCTACCGCTCGGCATTTCAGGTGTACTACGATAAAATCAGCGATACCATTGAAAATATCGACAACGAAGCCATGCGGCAGGGCCGTGACTTGGAGGATTATGTGGCGCAACGCTTCACAGAGGCCACCGGTCTGAAGGTGCGCCGTGCAAATGCCATCTACCAGAGTGAGGAACATCCACTGCTTCTGGCGGACTTTGACCGCCTGATCGTTGGACAGAAGGCCGGGCTGGAGTGCAAGACAGTCTCGCCGTTTTCTGCGGACAAGTGGGCGGATGGCAAAATCCCCGCACATTACATGGCTCAGGTCAATCACTATCTGGCTGTCAGCGGTTTTGACTGCTGGTACATTGCTGCTCTTATTTTCGGAAAAGAGCTGGTGATTCACAAAATCACAACCGACAAAGAAGTTCTGAACAACCTCATTGCCAAGGAAGAGCACTTCTGGAAATACAACGTAATGCCCGAAATTCCGCCTGTACCTACCGGAAGCGAGGGGGATACACAGCAGATCAATCAGCTGTACTCTGCAGATGATCGAAACAAAACTGCCGATCTGAATCCCATCCGCAATCTGTTGGACAAGCGGCAGGAGCTTTCCGATCAAATCGAGCAGATGGAACAGGAGAAAACGGCTATCGAGCAGCAGGTCAAGCTGCAAATGCAGGATGCTGCCTATGGCATAGCACCGGGCTATAAGGTGTCGTGGGTATCCTCCGAAAGTAAACGGGTAGACTCCCAGCGTTTGAAGAAAGAACAGCCCGATATTTTCAATCGGTACAGCAAGAATGTAAGCAGCCGCAGGTTTACCATTATCCATGCAGCATGATTTTTGTATGTCTGCTGGCATACAAAATTGCCTGTTTTTCCAATTTTGTTTAGTACGGCAATACAAAATTGCCCGTTTCTCTAACTTTGTTTAGTACAGCAATACAAAACCCGGCGCAGCAATTCATTTGTTGCGCCGGGTTTTTATCAGAAAGGATGCTATCATGGAAAATCCATTCGTAAAATTATTTGCTATCGACTTCAAAGATCATCTGGAAGTCAAGAAGTCCGGCAATACCGAGCTGAAATATGTAAGCTGGGCGTATGCCTGGGCGGAGGTGAAAAAGCTGTATCCTTCTGCCAGCTATGAGGTCAAGAAATTCAACGGCCTGCCCTATGTTTATGATCCCATCACCGGCTTCATGGTGTACACCTCGGTCACGATTGAGGGCGTTTCGCACGAAATGTGGCTGCCTGTACTGGATGGCGCAAACAAAGCCATGAAAGCTGTGCCTTACACCTATACCACCCCGAAATGGGACTACAATCCTCAGACCCGCCGCCGTGAAAAGGTCGGCATGGAAGAGCGCACCGTAGAAGCAGCCTCTATGTTCGATGTGAACAAGGCTATCATGCGGTGCTTAGTGAAGAACCTTGCTATGTTTGGTCTGGGCCTGTACGTTTATGCCGGAGAGGATTTACCGGAAGATGCTGCACCGCAGCCGGAGGCAGAACCGCAAAAGCAGCCGAAACCGAGACCCGCTGCCCCAAAGCAGGAACAGCCGCCTGTGCCCTGCATCTGCGCCCGATGCAACCAGCCCATCAAGAGGGTCAAGCTGAAGGATGGCTCCATCATGCAGGCGGCAGAGTTTGCAGCCACCCATGAGGGAATGTGCGCTGACTGCTATAAAGCCACCAGATTGAACGTAGCATAATAAAACTGCTCTATTTCGATGTCACTTGATTCTTGTATGATTCTATATTTCATGGTACACTTACAGTAGTGAGTTCTGAAAGCTCTCCTCTGTGAGCGGAAAGGAGCATTGCATGAAAGATTTGCAGTTTCCTGTTGGAATCTCGAATTTTGAAAAGATTCGAGAAGGCGGGTATTATTATATCGACAAGACCAATCTGATTTCTGAACTTCTTAGCGGTGGTATCGCTGAAGTAACATTGATCACTCGTCCTCGCCGTTTCGGAAAATCACTTGGTATGAGCACTCTCGCAAATTTTCTGGACATCCGCAAAGACAGCAAGCAACTGTTTGAGGGATTGGCGATCTCCAAAAATACAGAGCTTTGCAAAAAATGGATGAACCAGTGTCCTGTGGTATTTTTCTCTTTCAAGGATACGGACGGTCTGACCTTTGAAAGTGCCTATGGAATGCTGTGCATGAAACTGGCATTTGCATTTCAGGATTATCAGTTTCTTCTGGATGACGCTGCTATTTCTGACGATGACAAAGGCATCTTTAAGCGAATTCTGGGACGCACTGCATCCATAGATGAAACCAAAAGCTGCTTTTTGCTATTGACCCGGATGCTGGAAATCCACTTCAAAAAATCGGCGGTCGTCATTCTGGATGAGTATGATGTTCCCATTGCAAAAGCCAGCAGCAACGGATATTATTCGCAGATGCTGGACGTGATGCGGGCTATGATGAGCACCACGCTCAAAGACAATACTTCGCTTGACTTTGCTGTTATTACCGGCTGCCTGAAAATTGCAAAAGAAAGCATCTTTACCGGGACGAACAATTTTGTTTCGGATACGATTCTTTCTCCCCGGTTGAGCGAATCCTTTGGGTTTACACAGGCAGATGTAGATCAAATGCTGAAAGATGCTTATCTTGAATCGCAGTCTGCTGAAATCAAGGCATGGTACGACGGTTATCATTTTGGCGATGCAGACATTTATTGTCCGTGGGACGTAATCAGTTATCTGCGGGATTTCCAGTATGGTGTAGCACAGAAGCCGAAAAGCTATTGGAAAAACACCAGTGATAACGCCATCATCCGTTCTTTCATCGACTATGCAGGCGACAATATCACCACAAAGCTTGAAACTCTGATGGCTGGCGGCTCTATTGTTCAGCATATTGAAGAAAACCTGACCTACGATTATCTACACTCCTCTGAGGAAAATCTTTGGAGTGTGCTGTATCTGACAGGTTATCTGACCAAGGTGCGGGATAAGGATCTGACAGATTCGCTGCCGGATGGTTGCTCTGCATTGATGATTCCCAATGCAGAGATTCGGGAAATTTTTGAAACCACTGTAAGCAAATGGTTTGATGACAGTGCAAAGGCGTGGAACCGCAGCCCGTTGTTTGATGCAGTCTGGAGCGGAAACAACGAAGCTCTGACAAAAGAGATGACCAAGCTGCTGCGTATGACCATCAGCTACCACGACTACCGGGAGGATTTTTACCACGCTTTCCTTGCGGGCATCTTTACTGGTGCTGGCTATGTGGTGGAATCCAACAAAGAGCATGGCGAGGGTCGCAGCGATGTCATTGTAAAGGATATTCGCAATGGCCGTGTGGCAATTTTTGAAGCCAAGTATTCCAAAACTCTGGATGCTCTGCCGGATGCCTGTGATGCTGCCATTCAGCAGATCAATGACCGGATGTATGCAGCAGACTTCCGGGATGACTATGATGACATCCTCTGTTATGGCATCGCGTTCTTCAAAAAACGTTGCATGGTAAGAAAAAAATAATTATCTACTGGGGAGTATCTTCGGATGCTCCCTTTCACTTTTTACAGGACAATCCATTTGGATTGTCCTGTTTTTATTTGGAGGCACACAATGAAAGAAGAAAAAATCAAAGTCCTTGCGCTCCTGCCAATGGAGCTGCCAAAGGAGATTGATCTGGACAACACCCTTGAAGCCATGCAGAAATTTGTAGGCGGGCTGATCGAATGCATCACCTTAAGTGACACCGGTTCAGCGGTCACACTGGTCTGCAATGATGAAGGCAAGCTGCTTGGCCTGCCGCTCAATCGTCCGCTGTGGGATGGAGCCGATGTTCTTGCCGGGCCGGGATTTCTGGCCGGATGTGACAACGAAGGGAATCTGACTTCCCTGCCGCAGAGTACAATGGATTTCTACAAAGAGAAATTCAGAGCTTTTATCATTGAAATCTAAGGAGGACAGATTATGACCTTTAATGCAATGACCGAACACTACGAAGAGATCACGGTTTGCGGAAAGCCTGCGCTGTTCACCAGCATCCGCATCAAGAGAGATACCATTCCGGATGGTCTGTACGCCTACGATGTTCGGCATGACGATGAGTGCCGGGGCATCCCTTGTGAGATCGCGCCCTTTGTGATGGTCAACCACTGGGGCACCATTATTCTTGCGGAACCACTGGAACTGCCGGATGATGGGCGGCGATATATCGACGAGGACACCGACTGGAACTACGCTCCTTTGGATGGCGAGAGCACCACCAATCACAAACCGTGCACTACCATTTCTGATTTTATGACTGCCTATGCCCACTAAAACTGTATTAAAAATACCGTATACTCTGTTTTGTATTAAAATTAGCCGTTTTCAAACCATTTCAAGGTGCAAAACACAGTCTTAAAAATGTCGCTCGTTATCTTTGAGCCAGAAGGGAGAAGCATGAACATCTATGGCTATTGCCGCATCTCTACGGCAAAGCAGAGCATTGACCGTCAGATTCGCAATATCAAGGCCGAGTATCCGACTGCCCATATCGTACAGGAAGCCTACACTGGTACATCTATCTTTCGCCCGGAATGGCTGAAGCTCTATCGGATTCTAAAATCTGGGGATATGGTGGTGTTCGATTCGGTGTCCCGAATGTCCAGAAATGCAGAAGAGGGTTTTGCTCTGTACGAAGACCTTTACCACAAAGGCATCCGGCTGGTGTTTTTGAAAGAGCACCACATCGACACCGAAACCTACAAAAAGGCTTTGTCCGGCAGCATTGCCATGACAGGGACAAATGTGGACTTCATCTTGAAGGGCATCAACGAGTATCTGATGGCCTTGGCAAAGGAGCAGATCAAGCTGGCCTTTGAGCAGTCCGAAAAAGAAGTTGCAGATCTGCACCAGCGCACCCGTGAGGGCCTTTTGACCGCCCGGCTGAACGGCAAGCAGGTTGGCCGCAAAAAGGGTGTTGGCTTTGAAACGAAAAAATCCAGAGAAGCTAAGCAAATCATCCGCACCCACTGCAAGACCTTTGGCGGCACACTTGACGATGCCGAGTGCATGAAGCTCACCGGTCTTGCTCGGAATACCTATTATAAGTACAAACGTCAGATTCGTGCTGAACTGATAGCTGAACAGGATTTGCCGAAAGGAGCAAGTATCTTTTATGAGCCACCAAAATCATTCTGAGCCGGAGAACAGGCTCACTTTGGAGGAACAGCAGGAGTTTTTGAAACTTCTGGCCCGTCTGTCCCCTGAACAGCGTGAAGCACTGAAAGAAGTGCTCAAATCCTTTACCTAAAAATAATCCGGGGCAGCCCCCAAAAGCCGTCCCGGATTATTTTTTAAGCGAAAGTCAAATCTTTTATTTCACTTTTTGATTTTCAGGTTGAAAATCGTCTTTTACAATTGTGCATAAATCTTCTTTTGTCGGTTGTGTGATCTTGATTACTCGTCGTGCATGATTCATTACCAAATCATCGTACAGATTTCGTGCCAATCGCCCATTTGCAAAATTCTCACCTTTTTCCTCCACGCACTTTTTTAGATATTCGCAAATCACAGCACTTGCATCGCTTTCCAAAACATAGTCGTTTTTTCTGCATATTGAACAAAGGATTTGGTCAAGTTCATCTGCGTTATAATCTGGAAATTCGATAAATGTATTAAATCGTGATTTCAAACCCGGATTGGATTCAAAGAAGTTGCGCATCGGCTCTGTATACCCAGCAACGATCACTACTAAATCTTCTCGATAATCCTCCAACGCTTTTGTCAGCTCTGTCAAGCACTCTCTGCCATAGGAATCAGAATTTTCATTTTCAGTAATGCTATAGGCCTCGTCAATAAACAACACTCCACCTTTAGCCTGCTCGATTACTTTCTTTACTTTGAGCGCAGTCTGTCCTTGATATCCAGCAATCAAATCCGTTCTGGATACTTCTACAAAATGCCCCTTAGAAAGCAACCCGATTTTCTTGTAGATTCTGCCAACAATTCGAGCAACCGTTGTCTTTCCAGTTCCCGGATTTCCAGTGAAAGCAAGATGTAATGTGTTTTTCGCAGAATGTAAATTCTTCTCTCTCCGCATCTTTTGAACCTGTTGGTATACAATTAAATCATGAACTTTTTCTTTTACCTGCTTCAGCCCAACAAGTGCATTCAGTTCTTCCAGCAGTTCTTGTAGAGATTTTTTGTCTTCTGGTTCTTCTGCTGCCGGTTTGCAGATATCCTTTATAGTCGAATATCCATAGAATTGGAGCAGCGTAGAGTTCACCGTCTGTGCAACCAGTTTGATTTCTTTTTGGTCACCATCGATCATTTCAGAAATTTTCTGCAAAAACGCAATCGTAGCTACTTTGCTTTTTTCTTCAACAACAGCTGTGGCCAATTTTGTTATTTCACCGCAAGCACCCACAGTAGCATCCAGTCGTGAAGCGCTATTGAGCAATGCCTGACTGTATTTATCCATTATATCATCCTCGTCAGGAGAAGTATCAGTTCCACTACCGCAAGTCCAGCGGAACCAGCCGCAATCCAATATGCATACTGTACTCGTTTTGTCAAAGTAGCAACCGCTTCATCAATTTTTTTATCAGCAGTTTCGCTGTTTTTTTGGATAGAAGCTACCAACTCTTCTTCTTTCTTTTCTCGTTCATCTATACGGGTCGTACAGGCTTCCACATCCGTCCATAATTGGTCTACTTCTTCCAAATGAATCAATGCGTCCAGTTTTTCTTTGTATTCTTTCAGGCTTTCAATGTTATCTTTATTCGCAGTGATTTGTTTCTGCTTGTCCAAATCCGCCTGATTCAGTTTTTCAAATTGTTCTGTGTAAAGTCCACTCGTCTGCTGGAGCATTTGAATGTCTTGTTGCTGTTTCTCCGTCCTGTTCCAAATTTCATCCACATCCATAAGATGTTCCAGTTCCGATGCCTTCTTCATAAAAGCGAGCAGCGTTTTTATGTCCGCTTGGTCTTGCTCCATTGCTTTCTGGACAGATGTAAGTTCATCACGAAGCTGGCTGATCGTATCATGGGCAGAGTACAGCGACTCCCACATTTCATCTACATCTTTCAAATGTGTGAGTTGTTCTAATGTGGTCGTAAAATTCACGACCGTTTCGAGCCGTTGTGCCAGTTCTCCGGCCTGTTTTGAAAGGTTTTCGGTTTTCTTTTCTGCCGCAGTCAGTGCAGATTTTACAGCATCCGCCTTTCTTGCGGTTTCCCCGCTGACTTTTTCTGCGTGCTTGATGGAATTGGAAAGCGTCCCCATCTCACTATGCCATTTCTGGCAATCATTCCACATTTTATCAATGTCTCCGAGATGGGCATAACCATCCAGTTTCTGTTTGAACTTTTTCAGTTCTTCCAGCGTTTTTCTTTGATTCTCGACAATTTTTCCAATTTGGCCCTGTGTTTCCTGAATTCCCTCGCTCGTCTTTTCCGTTGCCTTGATGGAAATTAAAATGGCCTGAATATAGTCTTTATCCAGTGCTTCCAACGCGCTGTAAACCTGACCAAACTCTTTGATTAGTTTGATTTGTGTAGCATTAACACTTTGCAAACACTCTTGAACTTGCGATGTCACGCTATTTAATTCGGCACCTTTTACAATATGATCTGTTCCTATTCCACGTCCCCAAAGCCAATCCGTAATAGCTTCCCCTGCACTTTTGGAGCTGTCAACTCGTCTAAGGTCTATATCTGTTACGGTTTGCTCCGAAAACTCCTTTATCTCCTGCTTTGCATTTTCAAAATCATGATACTTTACGACCATCTTGTCCATCGTTAATCCTCACTTAGCATATCATCCAGCTCCGCCGAAATTGCATCGATATCATTATTTGTTTTCTTTGAAGTCTTTGTATTCTCGCGAATTGCTTCAACCGAACTTTTAACAACCTCAGCCGCATCTGTATGCCGGGTATACATATTGCCTACTGCCTGATTTTTGATATCGCCGTATTCCGCTTGCTGTTGCTTCGGTTCCGTTTTCGCTAGACTCTCTTCTTTCTCAGAGGTCGTTTCCGATTCCGGGTAAACATTGTTCATCGTATGTGTTGTTCGTTTTTTATTCAGCATATAAATTGTAGCTGCGCCGCCAATCACAAGCCCTGCGCCAACAATGTACACCGCTTTTTTCATTGTTATTCATCTCCTAATTCGTCAAAAAGTCTGTCGATGTCATCAAACTTGTCCTGAATACCTTTATCGATAGCGCAATTCTCATTGATTTTTTTAACAGAAGAAGCCATTGTTTCCGCAGCGGCCACATGACGGTCATACATGTTCTGTACAGACGCAGCTTTCGTCTGTTCCATCTTGACCTCATTGACTTTCTGCACCTGATGCTGAAGATTCAAAATTTTATTGTTTTTGTCGATTCGTGCATCCAGATTATCATTCTTCAGCCGCTTTTCGATTTGTTTTTCAATCAGGTTGATTGCAATTGCACCAATAATACCTGCAACAACTGCTCCGAGGAAAATTCCTAAGATACTTGCCAGACTGCCAAGTAGGGGAATCTCAAATGCAAAAATCGGAATCGTCATCAATCCTTTTTCTATCACTTCACCGAGCATGAGTGCGCCTGTAGCCGTCATCCCAGCGATAATGATCTTGCCCACCTCCATCATTAGGATACCGATAGGTTTTCCCTTGTTTGCCGGATCTTTAATGTATTTGACAGCATCCTTCAGCGACTTCCAGCCCTGTTTTAACATCATCCATGCTTTTTGGATCGTTGCAACCACCGGTCCCATGATTGCCGTTGCCACTGTAGTAAACACCGTACTTCCCGCATTGATCAGTCGAGTTTTCATATTTTCGACAAAGGAATGAATTGCCTCTTTCAAGCTATCCAGCAAAGTACCCAGTGCTTTCTGTGCCGACCCAAACCACTTCACAAGCTTTGTAATAATCTCGCGTATCAACTCTGTCAGCAGTTGCATCACGACCGCTCGAAGAGTCTTTTTTCCAATGCGGAAAGCTTCCTCTTTTTGGGATTTCTTTCCTAGCGCAATTTCTTCCTCTCGTTTCTTCTTCTTTTTCTCTTCGTATGCTTCTTTAGCTTTACGATCTTGTTCTATGTATTCTTCTTCATCGATGCCGAAATACTCGGCATTTGTTTGGCCCTTACCATTTTTTCCCGTTCGCACATGTTTTGCCCATTTTTCACCATCATGGTCTGATTTAGACTGGTTCGCCGCCGAATCCAAATCATACAAATTATCTTCCGAATTGGCCGTTTCGACTTTTTCAGAAGTTGTCATATAGGCTCCAGCTTCAGCGTCTCGGGCAATTGTTGCATCCGCTACTTGATGATCTTTGTTGACTGTCTTAGAGCCGAACTTATTCTTTTTATCTTTGCTCCGATCTTCTTCGTATGGTTTTCTATAATCCGACTTTAACGTTTTCTTCCATTCTCCATCAACAGAATCATAGGTTTCCCATACTTTCGTTTTTTCATTGTACCGCTGTTCCTGTTTCTGCTTAGCGGCTGGCTTATTATTCGGGTCTGTATAAAAATTCGACCTGTATTCTTCTCCTCTCGCCTTATAATCAACATAGGTATTATGCGTCGCATATTTTTGCTGTTCAAAATTATCGACACTCTGAACATGCGCTTCTGTTCTTAGATCCAGCGTAAGACCTCGATTTGCTTCGATGAAGTCCTCGCCCGCTGTCACAGCAATCTGATTCAGAAACTGTTCCCAGACAACGTTTCCAATGACTTTTCCGAGTTCATCTGGACTTCCTATCTTTTCTTTCTCGTCTGTCAAAACCTGCAAATCAGCAAGTTCATTTTCTAACTGCCCCTGAAGCTTTTCTTCCAGTGCATCAAAATCAAACGTTTCCTCAGCCTCTTCAGTCTCTATTTTTTCTTTTTCGAGAACAGCATTTTCGTCTGCCATGATTTTCCATCCTTTATTTGTATTGGTTGTTCATCCGTTCGATTTCCTGCTTTATCTCCTGCACCAGCGTTTCCGGCGCAGTCACTTTGACTTTGCTGCCCTGACTGAGCAGCCACATTTTTACGCCTGTTCCAAAGACTTCTGCTTCAATGGAGCACACGCCCTCTTTTTCATCTACAACTTTTGCCATCGGGAACTTGTCCAGAACAGCTTCCACCGAGGGCCCATAGTAGTTGAAACTGATTTTCTGCGGCTCTCCGCCGAACATGAACTGCGTCCGGTTCTTGTACTCGCCCTCCTTGAAGCGTTCTTTATAGGGAATAGAGAACTTTTCTCCTGTTTCCTTGATGGAATGTATCCTATCGAGCCGATAAATGGTTGGATAAGGATCGTTCTTTTTGTGGAAAGCCTCTCTTGTGGAGCTGTCTGTGATAATACCCATGAGATAGAAATAATACTCTGAGAACATCAGCCCCACCGGCTCAACCGTCCGTTTTACGATCTGATGGTCTTTCAGCTTTTGATACTCGATTTCCAACACCGACTGCTTGCGGATTGCCTGCGCCGCCATCCACAGGTTATCCGGGTCAACTGCTGCATGGGCTGGGTCGTGGTAATGGAACAGCTCATTGCTGATGAACCACTCAATATCGGCTTTTTCTTTTTGAGACACACAAAGGTTCAGGATAATTTGCAGTTGCTTTTCGACCTGCTCTTTGGTAAAGGCACGGCTCTCCAGCAGAATCTTACATAGGGCCAACACTTCACCTTTGGAAAGCTGCTCAACTTCCTGTGTGACCAAACGGTATCCGTTTTCCTTTTTGTCGTACTCGATTTTTCTTACAATGCCTTCCTTAGCGCACTGTTCTGAAAGAAAATCTCTGATGCTGTCAATATCTCTCTGGATGGAGCGGACGTTCACATAGTACTGCTCTGCTGCTTCCTGCTTGTTGATAAGCTTGCCAGAAAGAAAATCCTGATAAAGTTCCTGCACACGGGTCGTTTTTAAGGTATCTGCTGTCATTGGTTTGTCCTCCTCTTCGGTTCAGCCCCATTATAGCAACGAAGATGGACAGGGAGTGTCTACCATATCATTTTTTCAGAATGTTTTACCACAAATTTTATCGAATCGATTTCTTTCTTGTATCATATCACCCAAATTAGATGCCAGTAATATGATTTTTGCTATTTAAAGTATACGACTTATACAATTATCGGTCAAGCCTTATCACAATAAAATCGTAAGTACACACTACGATTTATCCAAGGAGGCCAAACCATGGAACGAGAGAAGCCCACATTTGATATCCTAGGCCGCATTGAACAGGAACGCCTTTCCCGTGGCTGGTCTGAGTATGCCCTCGCAGAGAATTCAGGTCTGACACAATCTACCATTTCTACCTGGCGCAGACGGAATCTTCAACCCAATGTAGCTTCTCTTGAGAAAATCTGCTCTGGTCTTGGTATCTCGCTTTCCCAGTTCTTTCAGGAGGAAGACTCTGTTTACTTAACCTCCGACCAGAAGGAACTTCTTGATCTCTGGGCTAAACTCTCTCCTGCTCAAAGAACTGCGGTCTCTCAAATGCTGCGTTCCTTCCTATATATAAAGAAAGAGGTATAAAATTTTTTCCGCTCGTGAGCCGCTTGTGTCAAAAGCGAATTTCCGCGAGCACCCTCTCACGGCACACCCATTTTCAGAATGGGTGTGCTACAGGGGCGCTTGCAAAAATTCACTTTCGACACGCGCGTCTCACTCACGGGCTGTATTTTTGTAGCTTCTTATATAAGATAAAATTCAACTATTCCGCAGCAAAACACGAGGCTGTTGCACAAGGATAGAAGCCCGTGCAGCAGCCCTTTTTCTTGCTCTCTCGGCACAAAGATGTGGAAAACCAGTGTCAAACGATCAAAATATTGAAAACATAACGTTAAAGCAAAAGACCAGAGTTATTTAGCCAAAAGGCTTTACAACTCTGGTCTTTTTTGTTGGGGCGTGTGCAACAGCCCCTCTTTGTTCTTATTTTATCTGCGGTGTATCCTTTCGCTGCCGGGAGGATCTCAGATATTCCAGCAGCGTCTGGCTCACCACAGAGCTTGCCGTCTTGGAAAGCGCCAGCCCCACTTCCTGTTCCAGCTCCCGGATAGCATTGGTCAGGCTGGGCTGAGAAATATAGAACTGCTGCACTGCATGGCTGATGGTGCCGGTGCCGGCAACAGCCGTGACATAGCGGAGTTGTTGAAGGGTCACGGCAGTTTCCTTTCGGCGTGTTTTTTCTATCCTACCGCAGAGCCGCCAAAAACGCAACGTATTTTCTTCTTTGAAATACCAAACGAACATTGCCGGCATATCCAAGATACGTTTTACCCACCCTGCAATTTCCCTTATAATAGCACCGCAGTCTTGAAACAGCTGCAACATTCCCATATCACAAAGGAGGCTTTCCGGTATGGGACAACGGCAAAGTGAGATCATCAAAAATCACATGGAAGTGTACTGGCACGACTATGCGTCGGCCAGCAAGGGCGTTCCCATTACCGAGGCGGGGCTTGTGGAAAAAGCCTCCGTCATTGGACGCACCGGGCTGATGCTGCTGGAATGCGGCACCGGCGCATGGCGTGTCCGAAGCTCCATGAACACCCTTTCGCGGGAGCTGGGAGTCACAACAACAGCGGATATCGGCCTGTTGTCCATTGAGTTCACCTGCTTTGACGGTGACCAGTGTTATACCCAGTCACTCTGTCTGACAAATACGGGCGTGAACACCTCCCGGCTGAACCGACTGGAGCATTTCGTCAACGACTTCGACCGGGAAGGAAAATTTATGACCGGCGAAGAACTGCACAGCCACCTCGATGAGATCGAGCGCATCCACGGCTTGTATTCGCCCATCGCACTGGGCTTTGCAGCTGCACTGGCCTGCAGCTGCTTCACCTTTCTGCTGGGCGGCGGCATTGTGGAAATGCTGTGTGCCTTCTGCGGTGCAGGCATCGGCAACTTTGTACGGTGCAAGCTGACAAAGCACCATTTCACCCTGTTTCTGGGCATTACGGCGTCGGTCTGTTCAGCAAGCCTCGTGTATGCCATCCTGCTGAAGCTGGCCGAGGTGCTGTTTGCCGTATCGGCGCAGCACGAGGCGGGGTATATCTGCTCCATGCTCTTCATCATTCCGGGCTTTCCGTTCATTACCAGCGGCATCGACCTTGCCAAGCTGGATATGCGCTCCGGGCTGGAACGTCTGGCCTACGCCGTCCTCATCATTCTGGTGGCAACCATGACGGCTTGGATCATGGCACTGCTGCTGCATTTGCAGCCGGTGCAGTTCCCTGCCCTGAGCCTGACACTCCCGGAAGAGATCGTGTTCCGGCTGCTGGCAAGTTTTGGCGGTGTGTTCGGCTTTTCGCTCATGTTCAACAGTCCCCGGAACCTGGCAGTCTGCGCCGCCCTTATCGGTGCGGTAACGAACACGTTCCGACTGGAGCTGGTGAGCCTTGCGGGCTTTCCGCCCGCTGTTGCAGCGTTTCTGGGCGCACTGCTGTCCGGACTGCTGGCCTCCTGCCTGAAGAGCGCCGCCGGTTATCCCCGCATCTCCGTCACCGTGCCGTCCATCGTTATCATGGTACCGGGACTGTATTTCTACCGTGCCATCTATAATCTGGGCATCCTGTCTCTGATGGACTCCGCCACATGGTTTGCAGATGCCATTCTCATCATCGTGGCACTGCCGTTAGGGCTGATCTTCGCCCGTATTGTCACTGACAAGACTTTCCGTTATTGCACCTGATGTGCAGCATTTCCATTCTCTCATATAAGGCAAAACGCAGCGAATCTTTTAACGGTTCGCTGCGTTTTGTTTTGCTGTGATGCACTTATAAAAGGAGTTCGTTTACAGGGCATTTACTCCCCGTAAACGATCTTGGTAGTAGTTTCCACATGGCGTTCCAGCCGGTCGGCAAAGTGTTCCAGCGGCAGAAAAACGCCAAGTTCATCGTAGCGGGTTCCGCCGTCCTTGAGCGTATCCTGTCCATAGTAGACCACGGAACGGGGCAGTGCGTGCTGCAGCTTCATCTGGATATCCCAGACGGTGGAGTAGGCCTCCGCTTCCGTTACCTTCTGCTTCACGGTGTCCGGCAGTTCGTAGATCAGCAGCAGCCCCAAATGCTGGTTGTAGTGGTACTCCACCACATCCATCGATCCTTCGTCGTAGCCATGATACTTGCAGTAGCCGCTGGCAAGGTACATTTTTACCTTTTCCTGCTTCTGGAACACCCGGATGAACCGGTCGTATACTTTGCTGCTCACGGCAACTTTGTTGTTCGGCAAAAGAACGCCGACATCATCCGTCAGGATCACCGGGTTCGGCTGACCATCGGCGTTGAATTTGAACGGGATCAGGGCAGCGTTCCGTAGCAGGTCAAACATACTGTGCTGGCAGATCGCCATCAGAAAGGCAGACAGATCCTTGTTCTCGTAGGCATTGAACAGTGCTGCGGCAAACTGCTGTGCACTCACGGCCGGCGCATCCAGTACGTCTGCCATGTCCAGCGAGTCGTTGAAGGTATCCATCAGGCGTCGGCAGGCTTCTGGATTTTTCAGAATCTCCCCGAACAGTGCCTCTGCCTTTTCTTCTCTTGGAAATATCGTTGCCATCAAAAAGACCCTCTTTCTGTTTATTTCCAGCTACCTATTATAGATTCATAATGCCCAGCTGTGAAATACTGCTTTCATATTGCTGCTATATACAGAACACTTTTTACACATTTTCCAAGTGCCTGTACAATGGACGCTGCAATCATGAAATTGCACGAGGGAAATCGAAAAGTATATAAGTTGGTTTGAACGAAGGCAGTTCCTATGTCTGAAGTCAAAAAGGTCGTGCTGGCATATTCCGGCGGTCTGGACACATCGATTATCATCCCGTGGCTGAAAGAGCACTATTACAACTGCGAAGTCATTGCCGTGTGCGGCAATGTGGGGCAGAAGGGTGAGCTGGAAGGCTTGGAAGAGCGTGCCAAGGCAAGCGGCGCATTGTCTCCTTTTTACGGACCGGTTCAGCCTTTTGGCTAAATAACTCTGGTCTTTTTTGTTGGGGCGTGTGCAACAGCCCCGTGTTATCATTTTGAATAATAGGTTTTAGATTCGAAAGCCAACCAGATGATCGAAGCCTTTGACTCGGCCAATCAACTGGTCAAAGATGAAGTTTTGGCTCTGCCAGAAGAATAATCCCCACAAACCAGAAAAAACGTCAACGCATGAGAGAGCAATCTCTCGCGTTTGACGTTTTTCTTTTTTGTTTTGCCACCGTCATTCTGTACAAAATTTGAGGATAAAATTTTATACCCAAAAATCTGCAAAAAATCGGGTTTTCGGAGCCATTTTGCCGTTCCTCTCCGAATTTTGCTACAGATCTGCTACAAACTTGCTACAAACGACTGAAAAGGGGGCATAAAGATTTCAAACCATTCTCTGACCAGCTGGACTTTTGAGCATCATCCCCGGTAGACATTCCTGACCGTTGGAACCCGCGCACTAATCAAAGCCCTGCTAGGGCTTTGATTGCCCCGCCTGCGGCGCGGCCGTGCTGTTCGAGTCCCTAATTCTCTATACACTAACATAAGTCCGCGTATAGTGCAAAAAAAGCCTCTAACTTCTGTTAGTGGCTTATGCATGGTGGAGCATTGTCCACAGCACTCGAACCTGAATTTATTCCAGATACTGCGGCAGATTCCAAGCACCTCGCAGCACACGGTGAATCTCCACAATCTTGTTTTCATCGTTGACGCGGTAGAATACCAGATACTGGTCAACGACCATCCTGCGATAAGCAGGGTCAAGGCGGTAGACCTCGCACATTTTTGGAGTATCGCCTAATTTTGTGATCTTCTCCCGCAGCTCTTTCAGTACGCGGCGGGCCGTTTTAGGGTAAAAGCCAGACAGATACCGGGCGATCTCGTTCAAATCTTGCACAGCAAGGGGCAGATATTTAATTTTATACGTCATACTGCTTGCCTAGCGTCTCCCATACGCTCTCGTGGTCTGCCCACTGCGTGTCGGGGTCTGCCGCCTGCTGCTTTGCCTTGGCAAGTGCCTTGGCAACATATCGCTGGTGCAAAAACTCTTCGTACTTGGCGTAGTCCTCAATGTTGATGAGAACTGATTCTCCACGGCCATGATTCGTGATGATCACATGGTCGTGGTCTTTGAGCATCTCCGAAATTTCGGCGTAATGGTTGCGCAGATCCCGGGAAGGGCGAACGAATGTCTGCATCATACGAGACACCTCCTATCAGAACCATTGTATCACAAAATGACTACGAACGCAAGGCTGATAATTCTGACGGTGAGGGCAAGAACCGTCCCGTGGCCACAAATTTTCAATTCTTGAAAATTCTTGCCCCTTTGGGACAGCTTCTTGTTGGGGCGTGCGGTGCCCCAAACCCTGCTGTTGAGGTTGCGACAAACCAGGAGTTATCGAACCGCACTTGTGATTTCTTCTAATGTGTCCTGGCGAAGCCACTTTCCAAATACTTGAGAATTCTTTGACGGCAGATAACCCAAATTCGTATATCCCAGCTTCTTCAAAAGGCTCATACTTGGAATGTTCTCTCTTTCAGTAAAACAGATAAAATCCCACTGAGGATAGTGCTTGTGTAAATACTCAATTAAAGAGGACAAGGCTTCATAGGCGTAACCGTTTCGGTGAACTTTATAAGAAAATGTGTACCCTAAAGAAATTGTGCCCTCGTTAGGCATAACGACGATTTCGCCAATCATGACATCCGTTTCTCTTAATGCAACACTAATCATAGTCGGCGATGCGATATTCAGGGCATTGTCTTTATTACGCTCGATCAAAGTAACAATATCCTTATAATCTTTCGTCTGGCCTCGTTGATATTTCGAGCATCGCTCGTTATTTCGATAATCAACCATCTGAATCGCATCTTTAGGACTTACATTTCTTAGTCTGAGCCGATTTGTTTCTAAAAAGGTCATCTTCTCATCCTTTCACATTCCGGCTTATGGGCCGAGTAGCCCTTTCTCAAAACCTCCTGTAAACAAAAAACGTACCCGAACCCTTTCTCATAGAGAATCGGGTTCGAGTACGAACTGTATGGTGGAGAATTAGGGACTCGAACCCCAGACCCCCTGCGTGTGATGCAGGTGCTCTAACCAGCTGAGCTAATCCTCCATATTTTGTTTTGTGCGTTCCGAACTGGAACGTGATTATTATAGCACGGCCTTTGCCAAAATGCAAGCCCTAATTTTAAAAAAATCACACTTTTTGTATCCGCTTTCCGGTTGCCCTTTGATGCCAAATCGTGTATACTGAACACAGAAACTTTCCCACCGGGAAAAGAGGTACAAAAAATGCTGACACTTCGTGGAATCATTACGCTGATCGTTCTGATCGTTCTGTTTGCACTGGCCGTTGTGTGGATCTCCAAGCAGGGCGGCTGGAAGGGCGAGGGCTGCGGCGGCAACTGTGCATCCTGCCACAGCCACTGCGAAAAACAGGACCCGAACAAAAAAGCCTGAGTTCAAAAATGCCCCCGGACATTGCCTGCTGGCAGCGTCCGGGGGCATTCTGCTTTCAGCTTTCCGTCTCGCGGTAAAACACCCCGCGCTCTGCCGCGTACACGGCAATGGTGCTCAGCAGGTCCTGATGGGCTTTCTGGTAAGTAGTGCGGCCGATGTGCAGCTGATCGATCACATCGTCCTCCGTGCGGTGCTGCACATAGCGCAGCTCGAACAGATCCGCACGCAGCGGGTCGTTTTTACGGTAATAGGCAAGGCCCTCCTCAATGGCGGCGCACCAGCTGCGCTCCACTGGGCTTCGTGCACGCTGCCGCATCCCATACCGGTACAGTGCCAGCCGCGTCTGATTTCTCTGCTCGCTTGTCATGTTCTGTCCTCCTCTTTTCATCCGCGCGGCGTGCCAGCACTTCGCGGCGGTTCTGCTCTTCAAAAAAGCAGAGATCCCGCTCGTACATGCTCAAACCAAGCACCGCGCTCAGCCGTTCTGCTTCGCTCAGCTTGAACTGTGTGCGCCCCTGCAGTTTCAGGTTCAGTGCATTGGGGCTGATCTTCAAGGCTCGTGCCACATACTGCATCTTGTACCCGCTGGCGCGGATATAATCCCGGATCATTTCAGTATTTGCCATATTCCGCTCTCCTTTTTTCGTATCGGCAATGCCGTTCCACAATCTTTAGTTGTAGTATATTCCTGCATTGATTCAGTGTCAACCCATTTTTGCAAATTCGCAGAAAAAAGTTGATTTTAATGCAATTTTTTGGTATACTTCTGGTAACAGCATTCTTTTTACAGAACAACCATACGTTTTTTAGAGAGGTTTCGCATGTCTGAGCTTTCTACCCGTCTGCATCTGCGCCGCAAAGAACTGGGCCTTTCGCAGGAAGAGCTTGCCCAGCGCATGGGCTATCGGTCCAAATCCTCCATTACCAAGCTGGAAAAAGGCATCAACGACCTGCCGCAGTCCAAGGTGGAAGAGCTGGCAGCCGCGCTGGAGACCACCCCTGCCTATCTGCTGGGGCTGGACACACCCTGTCCGCCGCCGGGCTTTGAGCCGCTGCCTGCCATGACGCAGGTCCCGCTGATCGGTTCCATTGCCTGCGGCACTCCTATCACGGCAGAGCAGAACATTGAACGCTATATCGGCGTTCCCGCCGCGTGGCGCGCCGACTTTGCCCTGACCTGCCACGGTGACAGCATGTCCCCCACCATCTGCGACGGCGACATCGTATGCATTCGCTGCCAGCCGGAGGTGGAGCAGGGCGAGATCGCCGCAGTGCGCATTGGCGGCGAGGCCACCCTCAAGCACTTCCACCGGCAGGGTGATGCTGTGATGCTGCTTGCGGACAATGCCGCCGTCTGCCCACCCATGATCTTTACCGGCCTGCAGCTGGAAGAGCTGCACATTGAGGGCCGCGCTGTCGGCTTCTGCCGGGGGCTGTGAGCCGCCTGCAGTCTTTCAGGCACGTTTCATAAAAGAAGGAGGCTTCTCATGTTTTTCTCCCGCAAAAAGCCTGCCCATTCTTACGACCCCGCCACCCAGCAGCCCGCACTGCGGTGCAGCATCTGCACCGGGGAGCAGGTGGCCGGTTTCATCTCCTCGGATGGCCATTTCGAGGACGTTCAGCTCATCCGCACGCCTCAGGAACTGGACGCATTCCGGGCACAGTACGGCATCCCGCCGGAATGCCCCCTGAAAAAGATCTATTAAAAGGAATTCACCATGCCCACTGCACCTGAAGAGATGACCCTGAAGGTCATTGCCCATATCCATACTGCCTTTCCCACCAAGTTCGGCATCCCGCGCCAGAGCGGCCTTGTGGACGAGCTGCGCGGCGAGGTGATCTTTACGCCCGAATACCGCAATGCCGATGCCGTGCGCGGTCTGGAAGATTTCAGTCACATCTGGCTGGTGTGGCAGTTCTCCGGCGCGGTGCGGGACAGCTGGTCCCCCACTGTACGCCCGCCGCGTCTGGGCGGCAACACCCGCATGGGCGTGTTCGCCACCCGGTCGCCGTTCCGCCCCAATCCTCTGGGCCTTTCCAGCGTGCGTCTGGAAGGCATCGAGAACCGGCCGGACGTTGGCCCGGTGCTCATCGTGCGCGGTGCCGACCTGATGGATGGCACCCCCATCTACGACATCAAGCCTTACATCCCCTATGCCGACTGCCACCCGGATGCCGCCGAGGGCTTTACCGGCCAGACCCAGTTCCACCGTCTGCAGGTACAGTTCCCGCCCGAACTGCTGGCACAGGTGCCGCAGGCCGACCGCGCCGCCCTGACCGGCGTACTGGCAGGTGACCCGCGCCCCTCCTACCAGCACGACCCGCAGCGGGTGTACGGCATGGAGTTCGGCCCGGTAGAGGTGCATTTTACCGTGGATGGCGAGATGCTCACCGTGACCGGCATCGCCCGCCGCTGAGAGGAAGCGTTTATGGAACTGCGGAACATCAATACCTTTTTGCACATCGCCGAGCTGCACAGCTTTTCCCGCACTGCGCGGCAGCTTGGCTATTCCCAGTCGGCGGTGTCCTCCCAGATTGCACAGCTGGAAGCAGAGCTGGGCGCACCGCTGTTCGACCGCGTGGGCAAGACCGTGCGGCTCACCGATTCGGGCCAGACCTTTTTAGGCTATGCACGCACCCTGCTGGCCACGGCCCAGCAGGCGCAGGCTGCCCTGCAGCCCGCCCGGCAAATCAGCGGCAGTCTGCGCATCGCGCTGGCGGATTCGGTGTGCTCCACCTTCCTGCCCGGTCTGCTCAAACGCTACCACGCCCTGTGCCCGCAGGTGGAGCTGGTGCTGTGCACCGCCACTGCCGACGGGATGCTGCAGATGCTGGGCACAAATCAGATCGATCTGGCCTATACGCTGGACCAGCCCCTGCTGCAGCCCAATCTGGTGCTTGCGGCGGATGTGCCGGAGCCGGTGTGTTTTATTGCACCGTCCGCTCACCCGCTTGCCGGGCAGGAAGCCGTTACGCTGGAAGAGCTGCCCCGGCAGGAATTTCTGCTCACTGAGCGCGGCATGAGCTACCGCGACGCTTTGGATCAGTGCCTTGCCGCCCGCGGCCTTGCCATCCACCCTTATCTGGAGCTGGGCAGCGCTGCGCTGCTGTGCCAGATGGTGGAGCAGGGCATGGGTCTTTCCTTCCTGCCGGAGTACATCGTGCGCCCGGCGCTGGCCGCAGGTCGTCTTGCCCGGCTGAATGTGCCGGACTGCACCGTGGAGATGCACCGTCAGCTGTTTTACCACCGTGACAAATGGCTGACCCCTCAGATGAAAGCTTTTATCGAGCTGGTGCGCCAGCCCGCGCCCGGCACTGCCAGCAAATGAAAAGAGCACGGGTCCATTGAAGCGTAAAGCTGAACACACAAACGAAAAACCGCCGAAGGCTTTCCTTCGGCGGTTTTTCTTATGATAGGAGGATCAAAAATGATCGTCGCTAAATATTAGTTCAGGATGGTCAGCTCGGTCTCGATGTCGAACAGGTGGACCTTGTGGGGATCGAATGCAACGCGGACGGTGTCTCCGTTGCGTGCCTTGGAGGTGGGAGCCACACGAGCGGTCATCTTGTTGCCCTTGTACTCCAGATACAGGTAGATCTCAGCGCCCATCATTTCGGAGACGTCCACCTGAGCATCCAGCTGGCAGTCTGCGTGCTTTGCCATAAACTCGGGCTCGTCGTCGATGTCCTCGGGACGGACGCCCATCTTGATCTTCTTGCCGACGTAAGCATCCAGCTTGCCGTCTGCGGTCTTCTCCTTGGGCAGGGGGATCACGTCGCCGCCCAGATCAACACCGTACAGTTCCCCCTTCTTGATCAGGGTGCCGTCCAGGAAGTTCATCTGGGGGCTGCCGATGAAGCCAGCAACGAACATGTTGCAAGGCATATCGTACAGGTTCTGCGGGGTATCGACCTGCTGGATGATGCCGTCCTTCA